>JACCDO010226320.1_pt1 | contig 11832 bp, 12 predicted proteins | sample 7446101 | NCBI WGS metagenome assembly JACCDO01 (sample SAMN15323440, study PRJNA562643) | freshwater metagenome | isolation source: river surface water | place: USA:Blue River Watershed | collected 2017-08-16 | reverse complement strand
TTTTTAGATTGTAGAGTCGCTTAAGAAATTTCATTTGATTTACCAGTAAGTTGACCCAAGCACTTGAGTAATGGACTTGGCATTAAAAAAACAAGTATGTAAAAGTATGTTCGAGGGAGTTTATAGAACACCTTAACAGCATCCCATCTTGTCGTTAATCCTAATCCATATTTTTTTCCAGTCGCATAATAGTAAATTACGCCTTTTAGTATCTCAATACCTCTTCGATTAATTTCTTTTATTACAGCTCGGCTGATTGTGGGCTTAGATTTAAATGCGCTAAGTGCTTCAATATAATTTTTGGCAAACACCTCAAAGGGGTTGTACCATAATTTGGAGAAATCTCTACTGTGACTATAAAACAAGACATCATCGCAATAGTAAAAACGGCCCTCACCAGATAACACCTCAAGCTGTGGATACATATAAGCCATGCAATTTCCTAAATATTTCTCACCCATATTTAAATGAGGAATAAGAACACTTCGCTTCCAAAGCAATGCAGAAATAAATGTGAGCAAATCACCAATTTCCAGAATAATCTGGCTTCCACTCATCCAACCGCATTTACCAATACTCTTAGTCTTATGACTTGAGGCTGAATTGATCCATACAAAATCTGGATTTAACTTAAGAATATTATGGATGGTATCAATTGCTCCTGGAAGTACAATATCATCTCCAAATAACCAAATATATTCTGACCCTGCATTTTCAATCAACCAAAAATCTGCATAATCTAGACCTTTTTTTTCGCCGCGCCTATACTCTATAAGTGGAGAATTTATCTGGTTAACGATCTCAGAAGTTAAATCATCATCAGAGTCATCTAGAATTAATATTGCAACATCATTCTTGCCATGTATTTGTGTCAAGATTGAGTTTAATGTTAATTGAAGATTATTTGGCTGATTGCGTGTTGGTATTCCAATTGTTAGCAGCATATTGCTAAATAGTTAGTTATTTTGAAGAATAAGAAGCAGGATAAAAAAACTTATATATCCTATAAAAAAATTTTACGGCACATTTCGGCATCATAAAAATAAATGCCGCTAACCAATACTCAGGGAACACCGCATACTTTCTCAAATCATAAAGTCTATTTCGAGGTGATGGAATATCACGCTTAATCCAATCGATTATTAGGCCTCGCCATATGTGCCCAAATGTTCTTTTTAAAAATTTACCTCTCACTAATGCAGGTATTGAATTCGAATACTCACTAAGTATGCTCCAATAATTAACGCCAAATGCATCGACACCATCATAGAATAAACCTGTTTTTTCTAAAATAGTGGGATTGTTCAATATCAAAGGCGTATCAATAACGCAACATGAAATCCGCTCTCCCACCGGAAACATCGCAGCAAACAATATTGGTTGACTTGCAAATGCGCTACCCACATATTTTTTAGCTAAGTCTATCGCCTTGACCCCGAGCGCTCTATTAAAGATTCCTGATGTTAATAGGGTAATATCTACACCAATTTCATTTAATAGAGACTCAGCAGTAACGTATCTATACGAAGGTTTTGATATCGAATCAAGCTTTCCAATTACATAAGAACAAAAAATATAGCCAATTTTTTGGGATGAATTTTTTAAAACACTAAATATTGTTTCTAAAAAATTTTCAGCAATCTGATCATCATCACCACACCACCAAACATACTCTCCTTTAGCAGACTCCATAATTTTTATGACCGCACTGTCTATTCCATTTGCCTTACCCCTAATGTAATTGAAGGGTAGCTTGGCGTTGATAAGCAATCTCTCAACATCATGATTAATTACATCGCTATCATCAATAATTACAAATTCTAAAGAATCAGGAGAGATGTTTTTTATTTGACCCAATATTTCTGTGGTGAGTCTCAATAATTCACTGGGTCTATTGTAGGTAGGAATGCAGATTGATAGTTTTGGCTTTATTTCAATCATATCTTAAGAAAATCTTATCGCCATTTCTGTTTAAGTAGTAAGCTGGTTCCTTCCCATCAAAATCAAATGCCCGAATAAATCTTGTTAAGTCTTTAACAGACTCAATATCAGAGCGCTTGAATAACCTCACACCATGCTCAGACTGTGGAGTTGATTTATAGTTTTCGCACACCAAATTGACTATATTCTCTTTGAAAATTTTATACGCAAGCTCCTCGAGCTTTTCATATAAAGTCCCTGCCGTATCATTTGGTGCTATTTCTATTTTCTCGACTAATACTATATCCCCGGAATCTACCGCTGGCGTCATCTCGTGGAGCGTTATTCCGGTTTCAGATTCACCATTAATAATTGCCCAATTTATTGTGCAGCTACCTTTGTACTCGGGAAGAATGCCAGCGTGAAAGTTGAACCCCCTATTTCCTCTCTGGAAATAGCTTTTTGCAATAATTTTATTATGGAAAGCAGATATTAAAATATTTGAATCATCAATACTCTCTACTAAATGGCATAAGTGAGAAATATTTTCATCCGCCCATTTTCTACACATCCTACCTAACTTAGACGATTGAGTTATATAAACCTTATACATTTTATAAGTTATTTACCACATGATTGACAGATGATGCAATATAGGATAGTTCGATGTCCGTCAAAAAAGGCCCGCTTGGCAAGTAAAATCCATTCTCACCAACATAACCTGCCACAGGGCAGGTGTTAGGCTTTACCAATCCAGTTTTGATTAAAGGCTTTTGCATATCAGCTGGCACAAATGAAACACGCGTTTCGATTCCCATTTCGTACAGCTTTTCTTGAACAAGACTGCGCTTTTCCTTTAACTTACCTCTTAATACAACGTGATACATCCAATATACAGAATGCGCCCACTCCATTTCTATGGGTTTTTGAATACAGTCAAGCTCTAAAATTTCACTTTTATAATAACTTGCAATTTTTCTTTTACTCGACACCACTTTATCAATATCCAAAGCTTGGCCATATGCTATTGCAGCCATAATATTTGGCAATCGATAGTTGTAACCTATATCAGTATGTTGAAATCTGTCACTTATTGAACCGTATGCCAGTGACTTAAGCTCTCTAACTCTTGCCGCAATACTCTCTGAGCTGGTTGCCACCAAACCACCTTCACCTGCACTAACGATCTTATTTGCATAAAAACTAAAACAGCTAATATCGCCCAATGATCCAACTTTTCTACCTTTGTATTTTGCTCCGTGCGCCTCTGCAGCGTCCTCCACAAGAAAAAGATTATTTTCCTTGGCAATTTTAGATATTGGATCTATGTCGACTGGGTGTCCGAAAAGATGCACCACCAAAATGGCTTTAGTTCTAGTCGTTACTTTAGATTTAATCAGGTCTGGGGCTATGTTCCAAGTTGCCGGATCAATATCGACAGGCACAGGGGTTGCCCCAGTATAGGTAATTGCAAACAAAGTTGCCATATTAGTCAGCGTGGAAACTATAACCTCATCTCCTTTACCAATATTTAAAGCCACCAATGCAAGATGTAAAGCACATGTACCATTACAGACTGTAATAGCGTATTTTGCTCCACTAATACCTATAAACTCTTGCTCGAGGAGCTCATTAAAACGACCTGAATTTCCGGAGAGCTCATTATTTTGTAATGCCTCATTTGCAAAATTCAAGGCAGAGGAATTAAGAGTTAAATTTGCAACACGAATTAATTTATCACTCATTATAAAAGTGCGTCTTTGAAATAATTTTCGGGATCGTGAATCATATTCGAAATTTCAAGGACTTTGGCGGATGCGCACAAAGGAGATAAGGCAAGAGAAACTCCTGGCGGAATCAAAACGCATTCCCCCCCCTTAAGATTACGGAACTCAACATTTCCAAATAAATCTCTAGTAGCAAACTCGACGATAAATTTCTCAGGGTCGCCGAGTACAACTACGTACTCCCACTGCTGAGATTTTTCAGTGTGTCCATGGTTGCCCACTACGCGTTTATAAGACAAGGCCCCCGAGCTAAATTCAATCAATTTTATCTGCTTCAAGTCTCCTGGAAAATTTCCCGTCACCCCAAATATATTTCTACGGTCATCGCTGTGAAGAAATGCGTTATTAGCAATAAAACTTGATTGCTTAGCATTAAGTATAGGGTCGCATTTATTCATAAACTGGCAAATTAAATTCATTAAATTTCTTTACAATCAAACTATTCCTGAGAACTGAATCAGTTTTTTTTAAAAGCACATAGTTCGACTCATAAAAACGCTCCAGCTCACCATTCCAAATTTCATAGACTATAAGACCTCTAGGAATAATTTTACATACAAAATATCCAGCAGCAGCAGCTTCATCAAACACATCCTGCAAATATGCTCGATTTGCAATCCATCTATGGTTATATTCAAATTGAAGAGCTCTGATAATATTATTCTTCAAAGAGTTTCTGGCACCTTTAATTACGGATAAATCAAAACCTTCAACATCACACTTAACAAAATCGACTCTATTTATTCGGTTAATTTTAATGAAATCATCTAGAGTAATTGCCTGAACTTCTGCAACTCTAGAATTTAATTTTGGTTCAAGAGAATTTGTACCACTAATCGATCCATTGACATAAAAATTTTTCACACCTCCCGTTTCAGCTAGAGCCATATCAAAAATTTTTATATCTTTATCAGAAAACTTTATCTTTAAAAACTGATAACTATCTTGTGAAGGCTCAAATATATAAGAGCGCAAATGTACGTTTTCTTTTTTTGAAGCTTTAATTGAAAAGTCTGTCCACTCTCCAATATTTCCGCCAACATCAAAAACTGTCGCTTCCGCACTATCAACTGATTTAATGATTCGGTGAATCAAATTATATTCACCATTCGTAACAGGATTGTTCCTAAAAATTGACATTCCACGCATATAAGCCATTCTGCCAAAGCGTGCGAGAAAATTTTTCAGGGTTAAATTGAGTTTCACTAATTTTTACCTAAATAATATCAAGCGAGGCTTCTGTACATTTTCCAGCCGTAAAATCTAAAATTCTGGAACATTTTGAAAGTGTTTTTAATCTGTGTGCGACAATAATCAAGGTTAAATCCTGATTATAGGTGTATAGAGCGTTCATTACATTCATTTCTGTATCCTCATCAAGTGCCGAGGTCGCTTCATCAAACACTAATACTGATGTTTTTCTATACAAAGCGCGTGCAATTCCAATGCGTTGCCTTTGCCCCCCTGATAACCTTGAACCATTTTCACCTATGAGTGTATTGTAACCGTCAGGCAACTGCTCTATGAATTTATTTATATGGGCTACTTCACAACATTTTATTAAGTGCCCATAGTCAATATCCGCAGGATCAACCCCAAGCGCTATATTTTCTGATATTGTGCCGTCAAGTAAATAGATATTCTGGGGTACATGAGCAATGTTACTCTGCCATTGGCCTATGTTTTCGGGTGCCAGATTAACGTTGTCAACAGCAATAACTCCCATTGTAGGTTGCAGCAACCCCATCAATAAATCAAGAAAGGTACTTTTACCGCCTCCTGTACCCCCGACTATACCAACGCGCTCCCCTTTATTTATTTCGACATTAATACAATCCAGCACCGATTTATCTGCACCTAGATAACGGAATGAAACATTGTGGAAATTAATTGCAGATCTAAACTCTTTAGTATTGTTTTTTCTATCTACAACCAACATTTTCTGATTAAGTAGCTCAACAACATCCCTCAAAGTAGATTTTCCACCAATAATGTTGGCCCACCCTGTATACGCTTGCTGCAAAGCAGGTAGCAATCTCTGAGCTCCCACCGCTAAGGCTCCCAACATAGGTATAGCACTTGTTAAATTATTATCGCCCCCTATCAGTGAATATGCTAACAAGGCGATAACAATCATACCAAAGGACTCCATAGCAGCTCTTGGGAATCCGCCAATAAAATTATTCATTTCATAAGCTTTTCGAAGCGTAGCATCTGCATTTACATATTTTGATAAATGAATAGCCTGACTTCCATCTAACAAAACATCTCTTATCCCCCCCAAACCCTCTTGAAGGGTTTTTATAACAACTTTTTGCTGCTTAACAATCAAATGTCCATTTCTAAGAAGCTTTCCCCTGACCAAAATCGTTACTAAAAAATAAAGCACTCCGAAACCTAACACAGATATCGTAGCTACATATGGGTCAAGCCAAAATAATAGACTTGCAATAATTACTATTAGGACTAAAGAATTAATTATTGTTAGGATAGGAAGAATAGTCCAAAACACCACCCCATTCACACCATTTATCACCACATTAACAATCTCGCTGGTATTTCTTTGTAGATGTACTTCATATTTTTGATACAAAGTCTTCTCAAAAATTTTTTTGCTAACATCAGCCCCGCAAGCAAATGCGAATCTATTTCCAACCCACAACCAAAGCATACGAATTAGGCCTGAACAAGTTGCAATAAGGCAAAAAATTATAGTTAGTATCAGTAATGGATTAACACCTTCAATGTCATGAAGCATTGATAATAGCAATTCACCAAACTTATATTTCAGCAAAAGTTGAGGGTCAATCAAAATTGCTAAAAAAGGAACTACTGTTCCTACGCTGACAGCTTCGGCAACAGTACTTATCAACATCAAGGACAAGATAGCTGCAAATTGAATTCTTCGTAAAGATCTTAAATTGAGCCACAACTCCCAAAATAATTCATGCAACACAGCATTGTTTTCTAACTTATCATTTGACACTTCAATTCTTTTCCTTGTCCCTAAGACAAACTTTAAAATCGCTCTCGACCATCTCTCTAACTAACTCATTAAACGAAATCTTAGGAGACCAGCCTAACTTTTCCTTAGCTTTTGTTGAATCCCCAAGGAGCGACTCCACCTCTGTAGGTCTAAAATATAAAGGATCCACTCGAACTATTGGTTTACCTGATTTATCGTAACCACACTCATCGGCACCAACACCTTGCCAAGCAATTTCAATACCCAAATGTTTTGCGGCCACCTCAACAAATTCTCTAACACTGTACTGAACCCCAGTTGCAATTACGTAATCATCTGGTTTATCTTGCTGCAACATCAGCCATTGCATTTCAACATAATCTCTTGCGTGCCCCCAATCTCTTTTGGAATCAAGATTGCCTAAATATAGGCAATCATCTATTCCCAATTTTATTTTGGCAAGCCCTCTAGTGATTTTCCTCGTTACAAATGTCTCTCCTCGCACTGGAGATTCATGATTAAAAAGTATGCCGTTGCAAGCGTATATTCCATAAGCCTCTCTGTAATTTACAGTTATCCAGTGAGCATATAATTTCGCCACTCCATAAGGAGATCTTGGATAAAATGGCGTCGTTTCATTTTGCGGAACTTGCTGTACTAGACCATACAATTCAGAAGTTGATGCTTGGTAGTACTTTGTTTTTGCTGTGAGACCCAAAATCCTTATAGCCTCAAGGATTCTTAGCGCACCAAGAGCATCCGAATTAGCGGTATATTCAGGTTCTTCAAATGATACTGCTACGTGACTCTGAGCTGCCAAATTATATATCTCATCTGGTTGAACTTCAGAGATTATGTGCATTAGACTACTTGAATCTGTCATATCTCCATGATGCAAAAACAATTTAGCATCTGAGTTATGAGGATCTCTATATAAGTGATCTATTCGCGCTGTATTAAAAAGTGATGAACGACGTTTAATCCCATGAACCACGTACCCCTTTCCGAGCAAAAACTCTGCTAGATATGCTCCGTCTTGCCCGGTAATTCCGGTAATTAATGCAACTTTTGACATAAGTAAACCCGTAAATTTATTTTTTTGACTATAGACGCATGTCTGAATAAGCTTTATCTACAACATTTTTTACATCATAAATAAAGCAATTTGGCTTTCCAAACAAACGAATTTTATTCCCGCCTAAACTCTTGAATTGATCATGAGCAACTGCAAGAACAATCGCATCATATTGACCTAGCTTGGGTTCATCTATTATTGAAATACCATACTCTTGTAAAGCATGATTTTTAGATACCCAAGGATCATATACATCCACATTGCACCCATGCTCCCGAAGCTCACTAACAACATCTAATACTTTCGTATTCCTTAAATCAGGGCAATTCTCTTTAAAAGCCAACCCCATAACCAATATAGAAGCATCAACAACTTGAATTTTTTTAAAATTCATTCCTTTAACTAATTGATTAACCAAATGTTGTGGCATCGCTTCATTTAAACGTCTAACTGCAGAAATAATCTCTGGATGATATCCCACAGATTGAGCCTTGAACTTTAAATAGTATGGATCAATTCCGATACAATGCCCACCGACCAAACCAGGTCGAAACGGTAGGAAGTTCCATTTTGTTCCAGCAGCCTCCAATACGTCATTCGTATCTATCTCAAGACAATTTAATATGATTGCAATTTCGTTTATGAGAGCGATATTTACATCCCTTTGGGTATTCTCCAAAACCTTCGCAGCCTCCGCAACACGAATGCTAGATGCCTTATGGGTTCCAGCCAAAATAATTTCCTTATAAAGACTATCTATAAGATTAGCAATCTCAGATGTGGAACCAGAGGTTACTTTCTTAATTGTTGAAACCTTACGAGTTTTATCACCAGGATTTACTCGTTCTGGCGAATAACCACAATAGAAATCTTTATTAAAAATCAAACCAGAATATTTTTCTAGTATCGGAACACAATCTTCTTCTGTACAACCTGGATATACCGTAGACTCATAAATAACCACATCACCAACCTTTAATAATTTCCCAACTAATTTACTAGCCGAAATTAATGGCCCTAAATCAGGTCGCCTACTTGAATCTACAGGAGTAGGAACCGTGATGATAAAACATGTACACCCTCTTAAATCTTCAGAATCAACAGTAAAACTGAGCCGATTAGCGGCTAATAGTTCATCGCGAGAAACTTCTAAAGTTGAATCAATTCCGCTTTTTAGTTCAGATATTCTAATCGCATCAATATCAAACCCAATGACGTCTCTCACTCTTGAAAATTCTATAGCTAAAGGCAATCCAACATAACCCAATCCAACTATACCCAGCCTCAAATCAGTCACATTCATTAGAAAACCTCCAATTGATTGAGTCGAGATATATACCCAAAATGCAGGCATTAGATCAAAACCACTATCAAGTTAAGCAACCGAAAGTGAAATCAACCTTACTTTCTGACGCATCAAACAATTACTATACAAAAGAATGAGCATTACTAAACAATCTAATGACTACATCATAATCTCACCAGATTTCAATTTAAATTAGCTGTATCAGTATTATGTGCTCAAATTCATTGGTAATTTTACGACCTTTTAAAACTTGGAAGCTTCCTCGAAAATATCTTGAATCAAGAAAAAATTTTATTGATTAGCATCCATCTATAGAGTTTCACAAATACCAATAATCAATATTCTCATAAAATCATTTAATATTGGAAATGCCGCCTCAGGAATCGCTATGTGAAATTTTTTATTGGATTATTTTGATAGGTTCAATTTTGTACGACTTTATACGAAACCATCTTGCAAAAAAATTCAAATGGAAAAACATTAATTCTAACTTGATATTGAAATTGAAAGAAGCCAATGGCAATTACTTAATTGCCATCATTACACTAATTTAACATTAACTAAGCTCTGCTTTTATATCCTAATTTATTTAAAACTTCCTGCCACAATAGACATCACTGCCATCCTAGTTGCAATCCCAAAGCTAACTTGCTTTAGTATCACTGATTGTTTACCGTCTGCAACTTCACTGGAGATCTCTACTTCTCGGTTCATAGGTCCTGGGTGCATCACGATGGCATCTGGTTTAGCTAGCCGAAGCCTTTCTTTAGTTAAACCCCACTGCTTAAAAAACTCATCGCCTTGAGGGATTTGATGACTTTCCATGCGCTCTTTTTGGATTCTGAGGGTCATCACTACATCGACATCTTTTAAACCTTCTTCGATATTATTGTAAATTTTGACGCCCATCATATTGAGGTCTTTGGGCAACAAACTCTCAGGACCAATCGCACGAATCTCAGGACAACCCAAAGTGGTTAGAGCATGAATGTTTGATTTTGCAACGCGACTATGAACAATGTCACCAATGATCGCAACTTTGATCTTGGTGAAGTCTTGCTTGTAATGGCGCATGGTGAACATGTCCAGCAAACCTTGCGTTGGGTGTTGATTCGTGCCGTCGCCGGCGTTGATCACGTGCACGTGCGGCGGCAGGTGTTGCGCCACCTCTACCGCAGCACCGGTGATTTTGTGCCTCACCACGAAGATGTCGGCCTGCATCGCCACCAAGTTATCGATGGTATCAAGCAAAGTCTCACCCTTGGCAGTCGAGGATGTCTGAATATCTAAGTTCACCACGTCCGCGGACAAGCGCTTGGCAGCGATTTCAAAGGTGGTTCTAGTGCGTGTGGAATTTTCGAAGAAAAGGTTGAAAACGTTCTTGCCGCGAAGGAGCGGTACTTTTTTTACTTCCCTGTCGAAGTCGCTCACCGCCACAAACTGTTGGGCTGTGTCCAAGATGTGCAGAATATGCTCTTTCGACAAACCCTCCAAAGTTAATAGGTGGGTTAATTCACCCCGATCATTTAACTGTAGTTGGCTTGGCGTTTTTGTCATCTTAGGTGGATATTTTAATCAGTTCTAATATTGAATTATTTTTTTATTGTTGGAGTTATATTTACTACTGCTTAACTTGTCGCCTAGGTACATCTTTAACTTTTACTTTTGATTTCGGTTACAAATTCAAAACGTCCGTTCTCCGCCTGGTCTAGCACCAGAATCTGCTCATCGACTACCCTCACCTTAGCACCCTTAAAGGTCGCGTCGACAGGTAACTGCCTCCTATGACGGTCTGCCAATACCGCGAGGTCTACCTTCGCCGGCCGGCCGTAGTCAAATAACTCATTAAGAGCCGCTCTCACCGTTCTACCGGTATCCAGAACATCGTCCACCAAGATGATGTGAGCACCCTCCACTTCAAAAGGTAGCTTAGTAGACATACCCCCGGAGTTGTTGAAAGCCTTCACTCCTTTTTCTGCATAGTCATCGCGGTGGAAAGAAACGTTAATGACGCCGTGATGGGGTAAACCCAAGTCCTTGGCCAAGCGTTCTGCCACCCAAGCGCCGCCACTGGCCAAACCTGCCAGCTCAAAGTCAGCACCTGCCTGCTGCTGAGCCCTAATCTGTAACAGTAAGGCTTGGTACAACTCTTCTGCTGATGGGATGGCGTATTGGCTATTGGTCATGATTCTGTTTTGCTATCTATTTATTGGGTCAATTCAAGATACCCTGATATTACTCTTTGCTGCCAAGTTCTTGGAGATACTGCTGCAAAATAAGCTGCGCCGCCAGAGCATCGTTCCCATCCTTAACCGATACCGAGGTGTAGCGCTCATCAACCCACACAACCTCTTTTTGAAAGCGCCCATGAAGCTGATTGCCAAAGCGCTTTGCCTTCTGAGTCATCTCGTGCTCTGCAGAGTCGGGATGTTTGGGTAGGCCAACTACCAGCAGCTGAGGCTGCCACTCGATAATGAGCTGCTCAAGAGCCTTAAAACGCTCATACTGAAATTGTTGTTGAATAATTTTGAGTGGTTCTGCAGTTTTAGTGAGCGTATTGCCTACCGCCACGCCGATGCGCTTTTCACCATAATCAAAAGCCAAGATGGTCTGCGGATTTATCTGAGCCACTTTCTGATTGGACGTTGATTGGCTTGACATCAGGCGTGCCCCGCCTCGCCGGATAAAAATCCCACATCAATTCCCAGTAAGCCCAAGACGTTTTGGTACTTGTACTCGTCCAGGGCGTCAAAGATGATGTGCGCAATCTCTTCTGGAG
>JACCDO010120590.1_pt1 | contig 11833 bp, 20 predicted proteins | sample 7446101 | NCBI WGS metagenome assembly JACCDO01 (sample SAMN15323440, study PRJNA562643) | freshwater metagenome | isolation source: river surface water | place: USA:Blue River Watershed | collected 2017-08-16 | reverse complement strand
TTTTTTTTCATGATTACATCATTAGTTTCTTTTTCTCAAGACACACTCACAATAAAGAATGACAGTTTACAATATGAAGTTAGAATTATTGACCCAATGTTCAACACATGGATGATTGGTAATGCTAGACCTGTCGGATTCTATAGCTTAGAATATTTGGAAACCTTTAATAGATTTTTTGTTACTGAGTGGAATTACAGATATATTACCTTGAGTACAAATGAAAGGTATCAGTTTTACATAGACTATAGTCCGAATATTAAATATGGATATGAAGTAAATTATTTATTGTTTAATTACTTCCAATATTTAAAATTCAGAACGGGTGAAAGAATTGGAGTTAGGGGTAGATAAATAATTTATCAATCAACATAAACTCTGTAATCATTTGGTAAACCTACCTCTTGTGAGATACGTTTACTACCTAATCTAATCCATGTATTTTTCAGGGAAATAAACCCTTTCACTGAAGTTAGATTACCCAAGGAATTAAGTTGAGTATTATCCGCATCAATAGAGTTTACACTCGTTAACTTTCCCAAAGACTCAAGTGGAGTGTTATTACACTTCAAATAACCAGTCACAAAAACTAAATTTCCCAAGGTTTCAACTGAAGTTCCATTCATTTTCAAATCACCCTCAACGCCGAATAATGAACCCAAAGAAGTAATGTCTTCTCTTCCCGACAAAACTATATTACCAACTAAAATGTAAGGAGGATTACCTTTTTTGTCTATATATTTTTGTAGTAAATCCCAATCGTTACCAACTGACACATAAGGTATTTTCAATATCCCTTTTTTAATTCTGTCTAATTGGTCTTCATTGATTATATATTTCATTACTTTGATAATATTTTTAATTAATCCAAAAAAATTGAACCTAAAACAATCATTTTTTTTCTTAAGTTGTCTCTAACATCCCAATTTGCCTTTTTAGAGAAAGGAGTTTTTTTCAACCACATATCTCTACCAACGTAATTCAATTCACCAAGTGAGATTAGTTTTGATTCTGTTGCAACTAAATCATCACCTATATAACTAAGTCCACCCAAATTTCTAATTGGTGTTCCTGAAATATTAACTTTACCACCAACGATTTTCAAATCCCCTAAATTTTCTATTGATGAATATCTCAAAACCAAATTACCAACAAGTTCGATTATTGGGCCTAAAGTTACAATATCTTTTCTATCCGACAAGTCCAAGTCACCAATAAGAGAATAACTATCAATCTCCCTTTTTTTGATATAATGTTGAAGTAAGTCCCAATTATTTCCGAATGTATCAAATTTTAATTTGACAAAACTATTTTTGATTTTTTCTAATTGGTCTTCAGTGATTATATACTTCATAGATTATAAATATACGAATTTTGTATATGGAAATCATTGAACATGATTTACTATATTTATAATAAAATGTTACTATGAAATTATCAGAAAATATCATTAGGGTTAAAGAACTAATGGGTTTGATATCAGAATCTACCAATAAGATAAGTGACTCAATTGGAAATATTGTATTGGTTAGTGATTATGTAAAAAATCATATAAAAACTCATAACGATTTCGGATTGGGTTCTGTATTCAGAGAGGGAATATCAGATGAAGAAATATTGGAATACGTAAAACAAGTCGTTAATGAAAACGAATTGAAAGATGGGGGTTTCTTCGAAGTTGAAGTACCTTTAATTGGATACGATTTGGTAAGACCATACGAGGAAGCAATAAATTATCCTGACGCTGATGAATCTGTTGCAATTAAAAAGGAACGTGAATTGGATATTGAAGTTCCGTTAATCAAAACAAGTCTTTATTCAGACGAATTTACTACAGATATATTGACTATGTTGATTTCAAAATCTAATCCTGATTTTTTACCTGCTGATGTGAAAAATGATGAAGAAATAAAAAATGGAATAAGAGAAGGTAAAGTTTATTCATTGATTACCGCTTTTCCTGGTAAAAATATTCCCAAAGCATCTAAATGGAACGGAGAGTATGCAGTTATAGTCCCAAGGAAGAAAGATTTAGATTTTAACATGATTAACCAATAATAATTCGAAATGAACTTACAAGAACAAAAAAATAGAATCATACAAATTATGGAAGTAAAAGGATTAGAAACATCTACGAAGAAATTAAGTAGAAGTTTCGAGTTCAAAGATTTTCAAAAATCCATAGATTTTGTCAACAAGGTTGCTAAGATTGCGGAAAAACAAAATCATCATCCTGAAATCTCAATAGACTATGACAAAGTGAATATTTCGATAACCGACCATGAAAAAGGTGGCGTTTCGGAAAAATGTCATAAGTTCATGGATGAGGTGAATAAAATAAATTCAAATAAGTCTGAATTCAAAGAGAGTGAAATCACCGAAAAATGTTGGGCAGGATATGAACAAAAGGGAATGAAAACGATGTTCGGTAAAAAATATCCTAATTGTGTCAAAAAAAGTAAAAAATGAACTTACAAGAACAAACAAACAGAATCAAACAAATGATGGGTATTATTGAAGAACATGCCCAACCTAAAGATATTCAAGTCATCGAATCTGTTTTGAATAGTAAGTTACCAAAGAAATTCCCGTGGTGGAAAAAAATAAATATTCAATCTTTGAGTTACGCGGTATGGGGTAGTGACTATGTCAATATATATGGAGTTTTAACGATAGATTCAGAATGGGCACACAATACTTGGAAAGAACGTTATAAATTGGTTCCTTTTCCTGAAGAAAAAAATTTGGAATTACCCGAACTATTAACAGATTCTGAATATTCGGCTCTGAGTAAACAAATATTAAAATATCACAACGCTATTGTTGGGGATGAAACAAATGGGGTGTATTTGTTTTCTCTCGATATTAGATTAGAAGATTAAATTATAAATCTTCAAGAGTTGCCGTAATACTAACAAGCGCTAACTGTCTGAACCAAAAGGCCCATCTACTACCGTATTCTTGCCAATCCAAACCGAATACTTGGTCAACATCCATCATTATTTGTTGCCTCATTTCACCCATTTCACTCTGTGTTATTTTGTTGTCGGAATTGTCGAAAGTTACATATATAAACGTGACATCAATAACCTCATTATTGCTGGAACCTAACCTCCTTTTTTTAGTCTTAAACGATACATCTCTGACTTTAGAATATTTCTTAAGAATATATCTTTCGATTAGACCATTCATTTTAGACTCAGTTATAAGGTATTTCATGACTTATAAATATCGTAAAATATATTATTAGTATTGATAATTATAACGCAAATAAACTATTTATGTATTATGAACTTACAAGAACAAACAGATAGAATCAAACAAATGATGAACATTCAGGAGCAGATTCCTGACTCAAGATTTCCTCCTAGAGTTGACCTCAGAGGTGATAATTTAGATAATATTAGTCTTGATGATACAATAGATGTGGTGTCGGCAATTATTGATGGAATTCCTGGTCTCGGAAACTTGGCTTCCGTAATTATTGATATTGGACATACAATATCTTACCTTATAAGACTTTACTTTGCAAAAACAGATGATGAAAAAATTGAATACGGTACTTTAGCGTTGATTACGTTAGGTGCAACATTCATTCCTGTTGCAGGCAATTCTTTACCAATTTTAGCTAGAAAGTCAATCGGACAAATTATACGCCAGACTCCTGACGAGTATCTGGCATTAGCTAAAAAATTAGGTCTATTCAATAGAGTAGTATTTTTGAAGAAAAAAAGTGATTGGGAATTCAGGTTGCTGTTGGTTTTAGCGAAAATATTTGGAGGAGAACTTGCAGAATTCCTAAAATATGTCCCTAATAAGTTGATGGAAATATACAACAAAATAAAAGAAATTCCCAAACTATCACCTGCTGCTAATGCAATTCTCTCACTCATCAAAATGGTAAAAGATTTGGCAAATGACGCAGAACTTGCGGTTAAGATTGTTGATGGTATTGGAAAACCAACTCTATGATTATTCAATTTATATGTAATGAATTTACAAGAACAGACGAATAGAATAAAGAAAATGATGGGATTGAAAGAAACAATCGAAGTCCCATCGGATTCTTATGTAACCATGAATATAAAAAATTTCCCTAAGTATAAAAAGGAGATTTCAAATATATTACAAGACAAATTACGCTCATCTGAAGGTGATTTCGTTAAATTTAAGAATTCGGTCGTAGTTGGTTTAGACCCTTTCGTTAAAACACCAATTTTGTCTGATGACTTGCAAGGATTGGACAACAAATATCTGAATTACATGGTTTCAAATGGTTCAAAACAATTTAATTCCATGTTACATTCAATATTTTCAGACTACTATGGTGTAGAAAGAAAACAAAAACCTAAATCTGAAGTTGTGAATTGTAATCCTTCTGACTTCAAAATAATTGGTCCATTGGTCGCGAAAGATGAGAAATCACTTAGTAGTTATTGGATAAGTGAAAAAGGTTCGAAGGTTTATAGGATTGTCTTACCCGAAGAATGTGCAAGTCAACTTGATGTTTCAGATAGAACAACATACGTAACAGTAGAACCAATAGAAAATAGAATTCATTTCCCGAAAGGTGTTCCTGAAAAATTGAGGGGAAAAAAATTGGGGACTTTGATTTACTTGGCAATGATAAGGAAACTTGGATACATTACGAGTAATTTGGCAAGTTCTGCAGAAATCAAAATGGTATATCAAGATTTGTTATCAAATCCAGAATATAATTTAATGTCACTATTATTACAACAACAAGTAATGGTAATGGATAAGAACATTGTGGGTGATGTTAATAGTATTTTCAATGCTTTTGTCAAAAACAAATACACTGATAAAAAATCCGTTAGAATATCTCCTGAATTAAAACAAATGTTGGGAGACGATTTTACCAATTGGTATGAAAGTATTGATGAAAATCCTGAAAGTTCAATTGATGATAAAATTAAAGAATATGAAGGGGTTGAACCAAAGGTTGGAGACACAGTAGTTGACACGTCCACAGGAAAGGTTTATTCATATTATGGGGATTGGGAGTATAAGGGTGAGAAAAGATTCCAAGTTGGAAATGAAAAGTTTGAGAAATTAGAATTACCAATAGAAGACAGACAAAGATTCAAAGTCATACATAGGAGTAAAAAATAAACAATTTATTTTTTATGGAAAAAGAGAACAACAGGCAAATAGGAATATTTGTTCCATTAAAGGTTGGTGATATTATATACACAGGAAGGTTCAAGAACAAGAAGACGACGGTCAAGACAATAGGTTATGATGAACACGGAATGCCGACAGTAAACGGTAAAAGAGTGATTACATTTAGGATAACTCCTCCGAAATCTGCGACTCAGTAAGATTTAATTATTCTGAAATACAAGTTTCAATATAGATATTTTTGAGATTTTCTTCAAAATATTTTTTACAGATGAGTTTGAGATAGTCATATATATCATCATACTCATGATTAGCGAAAATATTATAGAAATTACTATCGTGTTCTTTAATAATTGATTCAATGGCATATCGAATGACTGCAGCAGAATATTCTGACTCGGTATCAAAATCCTCGCATAACATACCGTATTCAACTTCACCTTTACTGATATATTGTGTTAGAATTTCTTTAGTTGCTCTCCTTCTTACCCACGAAGGTATTTTGGACTCCAATAACAATTGATATTGAGATTCAGATACAATGTATTTCATTTATGATAAATATATGTTACCCTCAACCAAAACCATATCTCTAATTTCTTCTTCGGAATACATTACAGATATTGGTGTATCAGCTAAATCAAAACCACCACCAACATATGACAAATTCCCAAAATCTTTAATTGATGAACCACGTAAATCAAAATAATTACCAACATATTTTAAGTTTCCCAAACTTTCGATTTGTACCTTCATCAAATTAAAATTATAACCAACATGCAATAAGTTCCCTAAACTTTTAATTTGTGTTGAATATAACCCCAAATTACCATCAACGTGTGTTAAGTTTCCCAAACTCTTAATTGGTGTGCCATTCAAATTCAAACTACCAGAGACAGACATCAAACTTCCAAGAGATTCAACTGAAGAATTAAACAAATCTATTTCCCCTTTAACTTCAATTAATGAACCAAGAGATACGATATCTTTTCTTTTCTTTAAGTCCAAATCTCCCACAAGAATATATGGAGGATTTCCTCTTCTATTTATAAACTTTTGTAATAAATTCCAGTCATTATTGAATGCCAAAAACGATAATTTAAGGATTTTTTCCTTAACTTTATCAAGTTGTTCTTCTGTTATTATGTATTTCATAACAATAAATAGTCAGGGTTATTCCAACCCTAATTTAGACTTTACAAATGCAACGAGGGGTTCTTCATACATCAAGTAGGAATTCCAATACGAGTGTTCATGTCCAAACTCATCAATATCTGAAAACTTTTTCCCTTTGATTAATTGTCTTACAGCATCATAAATCGCATCATCAGGCATTACACCAACTTCCTCAATCATATAACTAACAATTTTAATTAAAGACATAAGGTCATCATTAGTAAATCTTCTTCTCAGAAAAATGGGCAGTTGTGATTCAGTTATAATGTATTTCATTTATAATAAATATATGTTATCTTCAACCAAAACCGTATCTCTAATTATCACTTCTATAAAAATCAGTACCTTCAAGAGCTTCGTCATCTTTTGGACCTAAAGCCAAAAATAGACTTTCGATTTCAGTTCTTATTCTATCTGCAGGAAAATCTGGCGGCAAAATATCCATATCTACGAAAATGCTCACTTTATAATAGTGACGTTGGTAACGTTCATATATATCATCACCAAGACTTTCTACATCACAATCAACCATCCAAGGATATTTTTTGAATAGGACTCTTTTAATAAGTTTTTTGAGAGATTCTTTCATATTAATTTCTATTTTCATCTAACGAATAACTAACGAATAATTGTTCATTTTCATCGGGACCGAGAGCCTCAAATAACTCTTTAACCATTTTCCTTGCTTTATCCATGGTTTTTAATATCTCTTCCATATCCACACCTTCTATTTTCTTTTTTCCCACATATAAATCAATGGTATATCTTGTCGAAGGTTTAATACCCCAACTAGAATCACCACCGTCTGTATATACACTTATTTCATGGTCCACAATAAAAGGATATCTCGGATATACAACCTTTTTAATTATCTTATCAAGAGAGACTTTATTCATGTTGATTTATTTTTTGGTTCTATAAAATTCAATACCCTCAAGCTTTTCATTATCATTCGGACCGAGAACCATAAATAGATGTTCCACGTCCTTTTTTATTTCATCAAATGATATATCGTGTAAGGTTCTATCAGGTATCACGTCCAAATCAATAAAAAAGTTTACCCTATAATAGAATTGATAATTGCTGCGCAAGGCTCTCATTACCTTAAAGTCTTCTATGTAATGAGAGACTCTCAGTACCTCGAAGTCGATTAAATATGGATACTTCGAAAGTATAACTTTTCTAATAAATTTTTCTAATCCCTGTCTCATAAAATATAAATATATAATTAATTTTTTAGATTATACTTTTAACTCTTTTATTAGGTGCAATATATTATTTTATTCCTGCACTTTGTTTGTCAAACAAGTTTTTTTTGTTTATCATTAAGTACAAGAATTAATAGAATAATATTTTTGGTATGTCTATCGTGGAAAAAGAACTTCACATTAAATCAAGGACCACAGGGTTTGCATCACCTGCTGAATCATATGTAGACAAGAGATTGGACCTCAATGAACTCATTGTCAATAACGTTCATACGACCTTTTATTTCAGGTATATGGGTCCCGATACACTTGGTGTTAAGAAGGGTAATATTCTTGTCATAGATAAGTCTATTGACCCTACAGATGGGGACCTTGTTGTATTAACTGATAAGACATGTTTTAAGATTAGAGAATACGAAGGTCAAGAAAATCTGTGGGGAAGGGTATCGTGGATATTAAACAAACTATGATGAACAAGAAGATTGGTATTGTTGACTGTAACAACTTCTATGTAAGTTGTGAAAGAGTTTTTAATCCTACATCAATAGGTAGACCAACAGTAGTATTATCCAATAATGATGGTTGTGTTATTGCTCGTTCACAAGAGGCAAAAGACCTTGGCATAAAGATGGGGGAACCTTTCTTTCAGAAGAAAGACTTTATGGACGAGCACAGGTTCTGTGTATATTCATCTAACTATAATCTTTACGGTGATATGTCGGACAGGGTTATGACCACAATAAAGAAATATGCAAACGAGGTGGAAGTATATTCCATAGATGAATGTTTTGTGGACTTCACCAATATACCTGATAATGAATTAGAAGATAGATTACATTTAATTAGAAACGAAGTTAAGAGACTAACAGGAATACCTGTATCAATCGGTGTCGGTCCAAACAAAACTCTTGCGAAACTAACCTCACATATTGCAAAGAAACAGAAGTCTTACAATGGTATATGTTCATATTGGTCTTTACCTGATTTCCGTAATTCTCTATATAATATCCCTGTAGATGAAGTGTGGGGTATAGGAAGAAAGTGGTTTAAGAAGTTAAAGAACATAGGAGTAGATAATGTCGGTCAGTTCATAATGACATCCGATTATGTTGTAAGAAAGTTAATGAATATAAACGGGTTAAAGACCAAGATGGAACTAACAGGGAATTATTGTCATCCTGTACAGAAGGTCCCTAAGTTAAAAAGAAATCTTGCATCCACACGTTCATTTGGTCAAGATATAGATTCATTCGACCAAATAGCCGAAGCTATGTATTCATATATCAAGAGCGGGGTAAAGAAACTTATAGATAATGAAATATCACCCAATAAGGCAACCATATTCATATGTGGGAATAAACATAAGGGGGATAAACATTATTCAAGTAAACAAATAACATTTCATAGACAAACAAGAGATACAGATGAGATATGGTCGCAAGTATATCCATACCTTAGAATGATGTATAAAGATACTAAGAAGTATAAGAAGTGTGGAATTATCTTTAATGACCTTATGCCCGAGAATATAGAACAAGGTACATTATTCTCATCTACAATCCAAGTAGTACAACCACCAGCAAATAGAGAAAAGAAGTGGGAGATGAGACAAGAGTTTATATCACAGAAGTTTACAACATCATGGTCTGATATACCTTCAGTATTTGTGTAGTGATTATAGGATTAAGTAGTTCAGTCCGATGACAAATACATCCTCACCTTCGGTTCGGAGTCATCTTCCCTCACCACTTTATCCTATAATCTTTTTCCCTTTTTTGATGTTATCTATTGCCCAAAGGGGTTGTAAATTAGTATAATGGTTTAATTTAATCATCTCCTCTTCATTTTTTGCACTACTCAATGGAATAATGTGGTCTACATGCCAACCATTTTTTCCGTAGTTATTCCAATTCATACCTTCTGTAAATTTTTTCTCAATGTGTTCCCTAAGTTCACTACATGAACAACCAATCATTTCAATTGTCCTCTTACTTATTTTTTTAGTCCCCTTCGATTTAAAATATCTTCCAAGCCTATTCCTAATATTACATAAAATTCTAAACCCCTCATCTGTCTTTTTTTTATTTTTTACCCATTTATTTTGCCTATCTAAAATCTTCCTCATATTATTTTTAATATATTCTTTTTTGTTTTCATAAATTTTCTCTGAGTTTTTAGTGCTATATTCCTTACTTGACGTTCTCCTACACTCTAAACATATAGTATTCAATCCATCTTTAGTTATTTTCAGCTTTCCAAAACAATCCTTATTCAAAACTCGTTTACACGTAAAACAATATTTTTTATTTTCAATTTCACATAGTGAATTAATTGATTCCTCTTCTAATATCACATCAATAGGAACATTCCTTTTATATGCCCTTTTTTTAATATTCCTCATGAATTTCTTTTCTTCAGTTATATTTTTTTTGTTTCTTTCATTTATCTTTTCACGATTTTCTAAGTAGTAAATTTTATTATATTCCGCAGAACATTTTTTACAGTAAGGTTTAAACCCTGAACCATGTTTATGATAATTCGAAACAGGTTTTTCAATATTACATTTACTACATATTTTCGTTTCCATAATAAAAAATATAATAATACCTAATGTTTATTTAAATCATTTTTAATCAAATACTTTAAACATTATACACCAAGTTTGTTCATTTCGGTCAATACAGTCCTCACTTCGTTCGGAAGACCTCCATTCACTCTCTTGTTGTATAATCTTTCCCCCACTCTTAGAGTGGTCCCCCCTAATGTGGGAACATAGGTGAGATGGTGTATAGTGTTCATGTATAACATATCATCATAAACAAACACTCTGTGATGAAATTACATGATATTTTCGACATGAACAAACTATCCTCTAACGAGACGATAAAATAGAGTATCGTGTATTCACACGATATAATGAGATATCGTATAATGAGTTCCCACATATTGCCACCATCACGGGATGTTCGTTTAAGGGACATAGTTTGTCCATCTATGAGGGGGTCTAAAAACCTATCCCTTCGGTCGTTGAGGGGGTATATTATACATACCTAAGGTTCACTTCGTTCACTCCCCCCACACTTTACTTAGTCCTCCTTTTTTAGCGGTATTTTATATATAGTAAAAAAACCATTCTCCTGATACCTACAGAGGGGAAAAAGTGGTCATCACGTATATGTGAGGGGGAATATGGTGGTAAAAAGTGTAAGAAAGTGTTATATTATGGGGGGACGATTATGGGTCGGGGGATTATCCCCATCGCAACGCGTCCCCTGACATTATGACAAAACCAAAAAAAGTTATCCCCATTTCAGTAAAAACCCTCATTTTTTTTATCCACAGACACAATGTCATGTGTGAATATCTTTATTTTTATCCCCACTTTTATTAACTTATCAACATGACAAAATGGAGGGACATAATAAAACCTACGATAGATAGGTTAGAGCATGACAGGGTGAGGGTTGTGTTAGAAGCATACAACCAAGAGTTAGGGGTATTATATTTCGAGAAGGCGAAGAGGGGATGGACGAAGAAACCCCTCACTCAAGGATGGACGTGTGTCGATGCCCGAGTAGAGGGGTTGTATATATATGGAGGGGATAGTATTACTCCCAAGGAAATTGTATCATGGTGTCAGGAGCTTATTCAAAACACTTCTCATGAGGAGGTGTAATGTAAGATACACTGATACGATGACCAATAGTAATGACACAACATGCAATAGTTTTCTCATAACATATTCTTAATACGTTTCCAACATGGGGAGTACAATGGTTCATTCCCCCGAGCTTCCACTTCCTGTGGGTGGTTATCATAACCATATTTGGCAATCAACTTATCATACTTCTTCAAGTTCTGAAGATAGTGAGTATATTCGTGGATGATAGTTTGGATAAGACCTTTAACATCCTTGCAGATATTATAATGAATCTGAATATGATTTTTCACATAATCATATTGTCCGTACCTCAGGGAACCACCACGTTTAATAACTGAGACGGTGGGGACAGGCAGGTTCTTCTTAATCCCCAAGGTTGCGATACAGTAATTTATCGTCTCCTTCGCAATCAGGCGGAGTGCGGAACGAGTGAGAGTTGCTGTGTCTGACTTAAGATACGTGGTGGTTCCCTTCATGAATAATAACTTTGTTATTGTTTCACCAAAGGTACATAATATTCCCCACAAAAATAAATTTTTTTATATCAGAATAATGTCGTACCTTTGCATTGACATTTAAGTCGGGCGTGGGGATACACTCCATGGAGGAATCAGAGGTAGGCTGCTTATACCCCAAGTATAATGTA
>JACCDO011001274.1_pt1 | contig 11834 bp, 22 predicted proteins | sample 7446101 | NCBI WGS metagenome assembly JACCDO01 (sample SAMN15323440, study PRJNA562643) | freshwater metagenome | isolation source: river surface water | place: USA:Blue River Watershed | collected 2017-08-16 | reverse complement strand
CAATAAACAAGATGCTATACTGTTTGCATTACGATGGCAATGAATTATGATAATCGCAATTTGTAGTGATTTGCATTTGGAATTCGCAGATATCAACCTCAAGAATGAAGAAAATGCTGAGGTATTAATCCTTAGCGGCGATATCTGTATTGCTGAGGAACTCTACGATAATAGTAGAGAACACCAACGCTACCGTGATTTCTTTAGCCGCTGTAGTGATGAATTTCCGTATGTAATTTATGTTGCAGGTAACCATGAGTTTTATCACGGTAAATGGGTAAAAGGATTACAAGTATTGCGTGACGAGTTTAGTAAGTACCCTAATGTCTATTTCATGGAGAACGATACCAAGACCATTGGTGATACTACCTTTATTGGTTGCACACTTTGGACAGACATGAATCGAGGTGATCCACTTACACTTCATTCAGTCGGTGATATGATGAATGATTTTCGTATCATCAGACATGATGGGCATGGATATACCAAACTTAGACCTGCACATACTGTCGAGAGGTTTCGCAAAAGTGTCCAATATATTCGTACTGTGATCGAGGGCAAATTTGACGAGAAGTTTGTAGTAGTGGGTCACCATGCACCTTCTAAACAATCTATCCATGAATCATATGTCAAAGATTACTTAATGAATGGTGCCTATGCCAGTGACCTTAGTGAATTCATTTTGGATCACCCACAAATCAAACTTTGGACGCATGGACATACCCATCATCCATTTGATTACATGCTCGGTGATACCAGGATTGTTTGCAATCCTCGAGGATATTTTCTTCATGAGGCATCTGCAATGAATTATAGTTTGAAATATTTAGAAGTATGAAACTAACTAAAATTGATCGCCGCATGAATGGGTATGGTAAATTTAAATACCTTGTAAAATTTTCTATCTATGGACAAAGTTTAGAAAAGTTCATAGATATTAGAAATTGGTGCTGGGATCAATGGGGACCTAGTTGTGAACTAGACTTTTATGGAAAAGAAAATTTAGAAAAAAATCCTGCTTGGTGCTGGGCAGTACATGAGTTTGAGTGCAAAATTTACCTCACAGGTGAGCCAGAAGCCAGTTGGTTTTTGCTTAAATGGTCATAAAAATATGCTTAACGGGCAAATAGGCTACCAATATATATTGCGATTGCACAATAACTGTTGTACAATCTATGTACGTTGTGAGAGCAACGATTTTATTAAAAGGAAATTTAAAATGACTAAGCAAGAAGCACTTTTGAAAGCATTCCAGAATGGCGAACAATTGACTGCGAAGCAGATTACAAGCCGTTTCGGTATCGCTAACCCTACTGCAACCGTGAGCGACCTTCGCTTCAATGGTTTCGCGGTTTACGCTAACAAGCGTACCAATCGCCGTGGTGAGTCATACACTAAGTATCGTCTCGGCACTCCCAGCCGTGCTGTTGTTGCAGCAGGCTATCGTGCAATGGCAATGGGTCTAGTCTAATCTCGGGAGAGATAAGCAAACAAAAGGGCGTTTATCGCCCTTTTCCTACTTGTGGAAAAATAAAAAATGTGTTACAATATTAAATCAATTTAATACAGGAGCAATACATGGGCCTCTTTCATAAAATTATGAACAAACTAGGACGATACAGACTTATTCCTGATCGTCGCACTGGTGAAGATTATATGCATCGCTATTATCTTTTCCTTAAAGATCGTACTAAATTCCCCTTCAATGTCACACTACATAAAATTGTAAAGAGTGATGATCCTATTCTGCATGATCATCCCTGGGCTTATATAACTATCATTCTTAAGGGTGGTTATTACGAACATACACCCTTCTTTAATAACGAGGGTAAAAAAGTAGGTGAAATTAGTCGTTGGCGTGGGCCCGGTTCTATTATCAAACGTAAAGCAAATGAATTTCATTGGCTTGAACTTGATGAAACTGTTGGACCTGCTACTACTCTTTTCTTTATGGGACCTCAACAACGTGAATGGGGTTTCTTGATTGACAAGACTAAAACGAAAACACAATGGATACAGTGGGAAAACTATTTAGATAATTATAAAGATTATCACAAACGTTTTATTGAACCCAAAGTTGTAGCCATGAGTAAAAAGAAGCCCTAATATGAATAACGATTTGCGTGAAACATTATTGATTCTACAAGAAGAATGTGCCGAAGTTACACAAGCAATTAGCAAGTGTTTTCGTTTCGGACCTGATCAGATTAAGCCAGGTAAAAAATACACTAACATTCAAATGCTGCAAGAGGAACTAGGTGATCTACTTGCAATGATTGAATTGCTTACTGATTTAAATGTTGGCGTTACCAACGAAGAATTGGAAGTTTATAAAAAGAAGAAGTTTAACAAGTTAAAGCAGTGGAGTTCGTTAACAATTAATAAATAACATCTATGACATTGTTTGATATATTAATGGTTTTTGCTTTAGGTTGGATCCTAGGTAGCAATTTTACCCTATGGCGCCTACGAAAAATGCTTACTCAGATTTCTTCTGATTACATAGATTTCATACAAAAATCCAGCCCCAATGTTATTAATAAGGATCCTATAGTCGCCGAGACAGAAGTTCACGAAAACACCATGTATCTATATGATAGACAAAACGATACGTTTTTATGTCAGGGTAGTACCTTGGAAGAACTAGCAGAACGTTTAATGAGTTGGCATAAGATCAAAGTTGCTTATGTCACACACATTGACCAAACGTATTATTTTGTAGACGGTAAGGTTCAAAATAAATTATAATATGAAAGTTAAAATAGGGCCATACCCTAAGAAAAGTGATCGTAGAAAAATTGATATCAACATCGATAACTATGATACCTGGAGCCTAGATCATACATTGGCTCAAATCATTTATCCTGCATTGTTGCAATTAAAAGCAACTAAACACGGTGTACCTCATAACTTTTCTACAGTAGGTGGTGAAGACTGGTCAGATCAGGATAGTTTTGATTTTTATAAAGAAGATACTAACGAATTATTTGATCAACGTGTTAAAGAATGGGATGAAACACTAGACAAAATGATTTGGGCTTTCCAACAATTAGCCTTCGATAACTACGAAGAACAATATTATCACGGGAAAGCAGAGTATGATTTCGTCAAGAGTGATAAGCAATATCCTAATCCAATTACAGGTAAATTAGAAGATACATTTCAAATGGTAGATAAAAACCCTGATGAACACTGGTATGATAGTGAGGGGCACATGTTACATGAACAACGAATTCAAGAAGGTTTAGAATTGTTTGGTAAGTACTACAGAAGTTTATGGGATTAATATGAATCAAAATTTTATGAGTCAACTGGCTGGGCTAGAAGCATTAACTAACAACAAAAATAAAACCGTTAGTAAACAAGATTATGAAAAATTTTGTAATGAATTTGTTTTTGCTAAATTGAAGGAAAAGAGTTTTGGCGAAGCCTTCTGTGAAAGATTTAGTCTTAATGACATTTTTCTCAAAAGCCTTTCTGACGAAACCGCTAAATTTCATATCGAAGCATTAGGTTATATTAAATGAAACAAAAATTTATTGATTACTACATGCAAATTGCAGAGGTAACTAGTAAACTTAGTTACGCTAAAAGATTGCAAGTTGGTGCGGTTATTGTAAGAGAGAATCAGATACTTGCTACTGGTTATAATGGTATGCCTAGTGGTTGGGAAAACAATTGTGAATATGAGGTCTCAGATAACTTGGTAACTAGACCCGAAGTGCTTCATGCCGAAAGTAACGCAATTGCTAAGGTATCTAGGTCTACTGAGAGTAGTGAGGGTGCAACATTATTTTGCACTCATGCACCATGCATGGAATGTGCTAAGTTAATATATCAGAGCGGCATCAATAGTGTTTATTATAGAAACACTTATAGGGACAACGCTGGTCTAGAATTTTTAGAAAAGAGTGGTTTAAGTGTCAATAACTACACATCATAAAACACCTATATTAATTCGATGGGGTGAATTAGGACCCACATTAGCATGGTGTAAAGATAACTGTCAAGGTGAGTGGGGGTATATTTGTATCGAACCTGCAGGATTTGATGCAGGAGACTATGAATTCTACTTTGAAAAAGAAGTAGATCAAATAAATTTTATTCTTTGGAAAAAATGAAATACTTTACGTTTTATAGAGAGAACAATAACTTTGACGATTTGTTGACCGATCCTATACTTAAAAAACTAATCGATACAAAAATTCGTTGGCGTTACCATTTAGTTATTGGAATTTCCGAAGAAAATGATAACGAAAAAACCTTTAGTTATATGACACTAAAGTATGGTGACGAGATGAAGAAGTCACTAGTTAAAGACTTTACTCCAGTTGCAGGAGTAGATTATAGTCCTAAACCCCCGAAAAACTACAAACAAGTAATTGAATAATTAGTACGCTAATGCAAGCATCCTTGCTTCGGGGATGCGTGTTTTGATACTCTTACTTCCAAGTAATATAACAGTACGCACACCGTTTACTGTATCTAACATCATAACAATACAACCACCTGACTTTCTGATCCAACCTGTCTTGGTTACTAAAAAGTCATAACCCTCACTTACCATTCTATTTGTATTGTATAGATAGTTAGTTTTCTTCTTAGAAGGCATGGGTATTTTATCTTTGTTGCTATCTTCAACAATTATAGGATACTTACTTGCAGCAATCACTAACTTGATTAGGTCTTCTGCTGTGCTTACATTATCATTGTATAGACCAGTAGGTTCTACGAAACGAGTATTGGGCATTGATAGTGATTTTGCTTTCTCATTCATTGCTTCAACACAACCCACAAACCCCGTTGTATACTTTTCACAAAGTATCTTAGTAGCAGTATTATCAGATTTTACAATTGATAGACTGATTAATTCACGCCTTGTTAACTTTCTACCTAAATGCCTAGTAGAAATTACTTCATCAAGGTCTTGTTGAGCATCTAACACAATCATTACTGTCATAAGTTTAGTAATGCTTGCTATACTTCTTATTTCAGTTGTATTATTTCCGTCTATTATCTTGCCATTTTTATCAGCAACTAGCCACGCTTGGGCGGTGAGGGGCACAATATCGGTTCCTGCCCAGCTATGTAAAATGGGAGATAATAACAACGCAAATATAATTCTAGATAATAATCGAACCACAATGATATCCAATCCTCAAAACTATATAATAACATATTTACACCAGATAACCAAACAACTTGGTTATACGCCTTTACCATTGGATAGGGGTATTATGGTTATGTTACCCCCTGTACCAATTACGCAACTGGTATCTCTGTGTGTCGCCACAAGTGTCCAACTTCTATTTGAGGGGTTTATCCACAAACTCATAGTTGACCCAGCAGCATCATCGGCAAGGCCCATTGCGATCGGGACTTCTTTATATGTTTCTTTCAAGTCTTTTGCTAGTTTTGCACTATTGAAGCATGGAAGGGTTACACGTATTGAGGTCGTTGGGTTATTTTCTTCTTTTGGCTGTTGTGCATAGAGATTGGTAGTAATTACTAGCCCAATAAATATTCCTAGGATGAATTTCATGTTATCTCCTGTTAATATTAGGGGCTCAGAGTCACCATCCTGTGAGTGGCCGTAGTCTCTAATAATATGTATTTAACCGAATTAGTAGCCCATTTAACTACTAATTTAATATAATATATGTATATTTAATCGGCAAAATGCGTTGCTGACATAAATAGTATTATATAACTTAACGAGGTAACATATGAAAAGAACCGGGTTAATTCTCGCACTTAGCGCAATTGGTTTGGTAGGTTGTGCTACAAACGATTATAAGATGTACGCTGATACTCAACGTGCAATCGCTGCAAGTAAAGCAAACGCAGAAATCGCAAGATATCAAGCACTAGCAGAAATAGCAAAAACTGGTGACAGCGCCGCTAAAGTTGCTGCTGTATTGAGCATCCAAATGGGCGGTGGTGTTGGTCAACCTCAAGCACAGGCACCAATCGCTGCTCCTAGAAATGCAGGCGACACCATCCTGCAATGGACAAGTGTATTACTTCCAAGTCTAACACAACTTTATAGTGTTAATGCAAACAAGAGTGTTGCAGTTACACAGAGTAATAATGCTGCTAGTGTGGCGATGAGTACCAACAACACAATGGCTAACATTGCAGGATCGGGATTCACTAGCGTAACTAGTGTCGCTAATAACGGATTAACAGCCGCTACTACTTTAGGTACACAAGGTTTAACAACCGCTAGTACAATCAGTGGACAAGGTGCAACAGCATTAACTAGTGTTGTAAGTAATAACAATGCTACTATCAACAGCATCAATAATACACATGCTAATACGATTCAGAATATTATGGGTACGATTCCTGATCTACAGCCCAATATAACAACAACTACAACAACTAATAATTAAAATAGATGCGAATTTTTGAGTTAGCAAGGGATGATAGTCGTAAACAAATGCCCCATCTATATCTAGATATGGATGGGGTGCAAGCCGACTTTTTTGGACATTGGGCAAAAGAGCATGGCGTTAAACATTACAAGGCTATACCTCATCCTGAAGAAGCAATTCAAGAATTAGCAACAAGTAGTCCAGAAAGAGTATATAATTTCTTCCGTGATTTAGAACCCTTAAATGGTGGGAATCAAATTGTCGCATGGTTGAAAAGTAACGGAATACCCTTCACAGTATTGTCTGCCCCATTGCGAGGTCCATATAGCAATTCAAGCATTAAAGCAAAGAAAGACTGGTTAGACCAATACAATCCTGGAACAAGTGACAGTGCAATATTTACTGGTTCTAAATTCAAGTATGCAATGAAGAACGGTAAACCCAATGTATTAGTTGATGACTTTGGTAAGTATTTAAAAGCTTGGAGTGATGCAGGTGGCATACCAGTTAAACATGAAGATGGAAATACTCAACATACTATTGATATGCTTGAGAAAATTTACAGCCCATACATAAATAAGAATACGGAGAAATAAAATGTCTGACTTTCGTGAATTATTAGATTTAGTTGATACATTAAGTGAAGATATCGAACTAGAAGATAGTTTTGATATTGAAATTAGTGAAGATTTTGTTATTGAAACAGGTGTCGTTGGTTTCACAGAAGATGGAATCATCGTTGAATCCGATGACAAAATGATAGAACTTCTTGACTTAAATGAAGTAGTATTAGAATCAGAAGAAATTGATGAGGCTGAGTACCAAGGTCGAAAAGTTCAACTTAACAAACCAATGGCAGGTGATGTTAAGAAATCTAAAGTCTATGTAAAGAAGCCAAACGGTAAGGTAGTTAAAGTAAATTTCGGCGACAAGAAGATGCGTATTAAAAAATCTAATCCAAATCGTCGTAAGAGTTTCCGTGCCCGTCACCGTTGTGAGAATCCTGGACCAAAATGGAAAGCACGTTATTGGTCATGCCGTGCATGGTAAACGGGCAAATTGCTATTGACTACCACATATAGTACTGCTATCATAGATATATGACTACACAAGGTCCAGGTGAGCAAGTCACCAGATATGAAGTAATTACTCAAGAAGATCCTGAATCAGGTGATCTTTATATTCCTATTCCAATGGAAGCATTAGAAAAACTAGGTTGGAAAGAAGGAGATACTGTAGACTTTACAGTTGACGAATTAGGTAGATATATCCTGAAAAAAATTTAATGAATATGATAGACAAAGAATATAGTGACGAAATATACGACGATATATCTACCATTTATCTAGATGACTACGCAGGTGAAGATACCATGATGACTACATACGGCACAAATGTAGGTAATATTACTATTACAAGTGGTGGCACGGGCGGCGTTTTTACTGGTAGTAATGGTTACACTTACGATGATTATATAATTACATCAACCATGCCTCAGGGTGCCTTAAAGGTCAACGGTGATGCTGAGTTTGAAGGTGATCTAAAAATTAAGGGTAAGAGTTTAATAGAGTCAATAGAAAATATCGAAAAACGATTAGCCATTCTACACCCTAATACTGAATTAGAATCTCGCTGGAATGAGTTAAAAGAATTGGGCGAGAAATATAGACAGTTAGAAAAAGAAATCCTAGAGAAAGAAAGTATCTGGGAAACTCTTAAAAAGTAAATTTGACAATAATATTGTAATTTGCTATACTAACACTATTGTAACCATGATTAATTTCAATCTATGACAATGCATCTAGCACATCCCAGTTTGACTATGGGTGGTAAGCGTAAGGGCAAAGTAAAGTTTCGTAATGCTGATGAGGCACGTAAGGCACGTGAATTAGCAGAGTCATGGTCTAAACTACAGGATAAATGGGGTGTTACATCTAGTAACAAACGCAAGGAACCTGTTGTTGCACTTGATTACAAACTAAGTACTCCAGCAGGGCGTACTACACCCAAGATCAAAAGTCTTGACACTGGACACACAGGTGCTGTCACAGTCAAGCAAATCCCACAATACACTGGTACCAAAATTCTCGGCATTGGTACTATGCACAAGTCTAATGCTGTGCCCATCTTTTCAGGTGATGAGGCTAAGGACATTAGCACTATGCGCCGAGGTTAATACAGGAGTTATTTAAAGTAAATTTATGGGCAAGAAAGACGATACAATTAGACTAGACGGTGAGGTAATCGATGTGTTACCCAACGCTATGTTTAGAGTTAAGATAGACGAGGCATCTACTGTTATCGGGTATATTTCCGGTAGAATGCGTCAAAATGACATTAGAATACTATTGGGCGACAACGTAGAGATTGAGTTCAGCCCCTATGACCTGACCAAAGGTCGTATTACCCGCAGAAAATAACATAACACTCAAAGCCCTCATGCGATAAATACTGCATGAGGGAAATTATTACACTCCTCGAGGATAAAAGCCGTCCTCAGGATATCGAAATTATTCCATTAAACTTCACCGAGGGTGAAGTTAATCCTGTTCTTAGTAAAGAAACCCTAGATTTACACTACGGGAAATTAGCCCACGGCTACGCGGAACGCTACAACAACAAAGAAGGCGACCGTGATTTCAACTATGCAGGGGTATTTCTGCATAATCTACTATTCACACAATACCGTGAAGTAAGAAATAGCAATCCTCCTAATGGCCCAATGAAGGGCTTTATCGATAAACATTACGGAAGTTATGACGATATGAAGTCAGAATTCCAAGAAGTTGCTATGGGATTACAGGGTTCAAATTGGATATATCTAGCACATGATGGGTCTATCAAAACCATAAAAAATCATGAGGTTCGTAATGATATTTTATTACTAGTAGATTGGTGGGAACATGCTTGGATATTAGATTACGGAAGTGATAAGAAAAAGTATCTGAAAGAACAATGGAAGATTATCAATTGGAATGTAATTAATACCCGCTGGGGTAAAAGTCTTTGAAAGAGGTTATTAAATGTTTACAGTTACAGATTCAGCATCAAATAAAATAACAGATTTATTAGCAGAAGAAAACAACCCTAACATGAAAATTCGTGTTTTTGTGCAAGGTGGAGGGTGCAGCGGTATGCAGTATGGATTTTCATTTGAAGAGGATCAAAATGAAGATGATTTTGTAATTCCTGCAGGTCCGTCAAGTGTCCTGGTTGACGTTGTTAGCGCACAATACCTAGAAGGGGCAGAGATAGACTATGTAGAGAATTTAGAGGGGTCACAGTTTAAAATACGTAATCCAAATGCACAAACAACGTGTGGTTGCGGCAGTTCATTCAGCCCGTACTGATAAATATATAATAAGGACTGATTTATGGCAATTCCCGGATACCAAGTTATTAACGTAGGACTACCTAACGAATCTACAGGAAGTGATTCGTTGTATGATGCATTTAACAAAACCAAAAACAACTTCTCTCAGTTGTTTACCTATGCAAGCCCATATAATACGTTTGTGGCAAATACAGGTATAGGCATTACTGCAAACTCAACAACTGGAACAGTCAACATAACAAATACAGGTGTTACTAACATTGTTGCTGGTACAAATATTGTTATAAATCAAAGCAACGGTGATGTAACTATTTCTAGTACTGGTGGAGGTAATGGCGGTGGGGGTCTATCAAGTGTGGGAGTCACATCTAGTACATTGACTGTTACCAATACCCCGTTAGTAGTAAACGGTAATATAAATGTTAACTTACCAAGTATTGCTAACGTAGCAGGAACATACACATATCCTACTGTTACTGTAGATAGTTTTGGACGCATTACAAGTATTGCAAATGCTAATAGTGTAGGTACTGTAACTAGTGTTGGATTAAATCCAGGCTTAGGAATACAGATATCAGGTGGCCCAATTACTAGTAATGGCAACATTACAGTTACCAATACAGGTGTAACCAGACTAAACGCAGGTACTGGTATACAATTAAGTTCATCTAACGGTAATGTCACGATTTCTAGTACTGGTGGCGGGGGTGGCGGCGGTACTGTTAGTAGCGTAGGCATTAATAGTAGTACATTGAGTGTTTCCGGATCTCCAATTTTATCATCAGGAGTGATGGTTGTAGATTTACCTGCCAATGTGACTGCAAGTAGATTTATATCTAACGTCGCAACAGGTACTGCACCATTTACAGTATCATCAACTACTAAAGTTGCGAACCTCAGTGTGGAGACAGCAAATACTGCAACCACTGCAACCACTGCAACCACTGCAGGTACTGTAACGACCGCTGCACAACCCAACATAACAAGTGTCGGTACATTAACGTCCGTATCGGTAAGTGGTAATGCTAATGTCGGTAACTTAAATGCTACAAATATATCAGGTACATTAACAACCAATTCACAACCTAATATTACAAGTTTAGGTACATTAAGTACATTAACTGTTTCTGGTAACTCATCATTAGGTGCCAATTCGAATGTAATAATTACAGGCGGTACGACAGGTCAAGTACTATCTACAGATGGATCTGGTAACTTAAGTTGGACTACCCCTTCCTCAGGTAGTTCTACTGAAATTATCGATGGAAATAGTTATGTAAGTATACAAGGTACTGACGGTGATATTGACCTAGTAGTAGAAAACGGAACGAAGAATTTTTGGGTAAATAGTTATGGTGTATGGAACTACTCTACACAATCAGTAGGGGAAGGAAGTGCAGTAGATGCCAATGGATATACGTATACTATAGGTACTGCTGCTAACCCCGGAGTTGGTGCAGGATCTGAGCAAGGTGTATTAAGAAAATTTGATACTAATGGCACTCTAATTTGGGAAAAGGCTATGCCAGTAACTACACTCTCAGTTGGATACAATGATGTTTCCGGAGAATGTGTTACTGTTGATAGTACTGGAAATGTGTATGCCATGTTTACTGGATATGATCAAACTCCAACATATAGAGGATTTCCTATTGTTGTAAAATTTGATACTGATGGTAATGTAATATGGTCAAACATAATAAACAGGTCATCAGGTGATGACTTAGACGGTGTGATGTGCATTACTGTCAATTCAACCGGTCAAGTATTTTTTGGAACTTATAATGGCTACGTAGTAGCAGTTGATAGTAACGGTAGTACATTATGGGCTGTACGAAATCCAGCAAACGCCAGAGTTTATTCAATAGCAGACGCCGGAGATGGAATTTTAGTCGGTAAAGACAATGATTTAACACTATATAAATTTAGTTATACCGGTACTCTAGTGTGGAGTAATAACATCGGTACAAATGGATGGGATGTTACTGGTATAGTGTATGACGGTACCGATTATTATGTACTTAATTATGGAGATCTATATAAAATCAGTGGTACTACTAACCTAATTGTATGGGCTAAACAAGTTGAATTAACATCAAGTGCTAGTTATGTGTTCGAAGGCT
>JACCDO010278086.1_pt1 | contig 11835 bp, 12 predicted proteins | sample 7446101 | NCBI WGS metagenome assembly JACCDO01 (sample SAMN15323440, study PRJNA562643) | freshwater metagenome | isolation source: river surface water | place: USA:Blue River Watershed | collected 2017-08-16 | reverse complement strand
TGACATGTGGTATGGGTTGCAAAGGCGGGCATATTGTGCCGGCCCTAATTTTTCGGACAGAGCGGATGGGGGAATTAGTTGATGGCGGATTTGAAGCTGGAGGTGCTGCGGAAGCCAAGACTGGAGTGCAGGCGGTAGCGGTGGGCTTGCCTGTGTTAATCGGCGCAATTCGGTTGCTTGTCCCGGCTTTGCAGGCTGCGCGTTGAGCTAGTGCGTCAGCGTAGGGAGAGTTGGCCGTCGGGTCAGGGCCGGAGCGGCGATTTTTTGCGCGGTCGCCTCTTGCTGGGGCCGGGAGACCGCGGTGGTTTATTTCACGCCGAAAGCGGCGGCCCAGATGGATTCGTCGAAGCCGACGAGACCGAAGTCCGCGCTGAGCAAAAAGGGGCGTTTCACGAGGCGTCCGTCGCTGGCGAGGAGTTTGAGCGCGTCGGCTTCGGTCATCGCGGGGAGTTTGGTGGCGAGGCTGCGTTCGCGGTATTGAATGCCGGAGGTGTTGAAGAGGCGGCGGAGTTGCCCGTCTTGAAAGGCGAGCATACGGCGGAGTTCGGTGGGCGTGGGCGGCTCGGTGTAGATGGGTTTTTCGGTCACGCGGAGACTGTGGGCGGCGAGCCATTGCGAGGCGCGTCGGCAGGTGCTGCACTTGGGGTAAGAGTAGAAAAGCGGGGCGGTGCTCATTGGCGCGGGCGGGGCGGGTGCGAAGGATTTTCCGGCTGTGTGGGGCGTTCGGGCAGTAGATGGCGTTCGCGGAGTGGGTGGCTGCGGTCGGGCCAAAAGAGCATGATGATGGCGTAGCCGATGACACCGAGCAGGGGGCCGACGACGGCGGCGCCGAGGTAGAGGGAAAAGACGGCTTGTTTGGAGAATACGATTTCCGGTTTGGCGAGTAGGTGAGCCCAAGCAGAGGCGGGGGACTCACCTTGAAGCACGCGTCCAGTGAAGTAGCAGGCGGAGAGCTGCACAGGGGCGGTGACGGGGGAGGAGAGGAATTGCAGCGCGATCGACAAAAGCACGTTGGCGCGGCAGGCGATGGCGAGCACGGCGGCGAAGAGTGTTTGCGCCGGTAGAAACGGCACGGTCGTCACCGGTATCCCGAGCAGCCAAGCGCGGGCGAGCGAGACGCGGGTGGGCATCCACAGACTTTTGTCGAGCAAGCGGTCGCCGAGGCGGTTGTGCAGAAAACCACCGCGCAGTCGCGGGCGGGAAATGCTGCGACGGTGGAGCCAGCGATAGGCCCAGAGGGGCAGGCGCATGGGGAGAGTTAGAACGCCGACCGGGGCACTTGGATGGAGTCACCGGGGAAGAGTAGGGGGTCTTCCTTCGGGTTGCGCTGGGCGAGGTGGACGTTGAAGTCGCGCGTCTCATTTTCGCGAGTGAGGCGGACTTTGCTTTCCTTCGCGTAGAGCGTGAAACCGCCGGCGCTTTGCACGGCCTTGGCGAGTGTCATGTCGGGCGACCAGAGGATGCGTCCGGGACGCTGCACTTCGCCGCCGATATAGACGAAACGCTCGGTGACCGTCACTGATACGCTGATTTCGGTGTAGAAGCTGCGCTCGATGTAGGCGGTGCGGATTTGCCGGGCGAGGTCGGCGGTGGTGAGACTGCCGGCTTGCACGGGGCCGAGGAACGGCAGGCTGATGAGTCCTTGCTCGTCAATCTGCACGGTGTGCGCGGACGGGTCGGGGATGCCGGATAGGGTAACGGTCAACGAATCGCCGGGCCGCAGCTGAGCTACGCTGACGGAGGCCGTCATGCGAGGGTTGACGCCGCCGGTGCCGGTGGTTTCGCAAGCTACCAGCCCGAAGATTAGTCCGAATATGAGAAGAGGCCGGGCGATGAGGTAGGGCAGGCGCATGGAGTGCAGATGAATGCTGCGCAAGCGCGCCTTGGCAATAACGGACGTGCGGCGTTTAGCGGCGGCGTTTGGAGCGAGGAGCTTCGTCCTCTTCCTCATCGTCGTCAGCTTTTTCGTCTTCGTCGTCGTCCGAGTCGGAGTTTTTGGGTTTGTCGCCGTCCTCGTCGCCTTCTTCGTCGTCTTCATCCCACTTGAGGGAAGAGTCGTTTTTCATGCGCTCGTCCTCTTCCTCTTCGAGGTCGGGGATGTCGTCGTCGGCGTCATCGTGGGCAGGGCGGCGGCGTTTTTTGGCCACGCCTTCTTCCTCATCGTCGCCGTAGCCGGCGGGCATGAAGTCGATGATGGCGGTCAACTCGTTGAAGAGGTGCACGGATTTGCCCTCGATAAAGTCGTTGTTCTGGTCTTCGCGGATCTGATCTTCGACTTCGTCCACGGTGAGCTTTTCCTCGAATTCGAAGAGGTCGTTGAGCAGCTTGACGCGCAGGCGGGTGAAGTGGTCGAGCAAGTCGGCGTAGGGGCCGTTTTCCTCGTCGATCACGTCGGGCAGGGCGAAGAGTTTTTCTTCGGACTCGATGAGTGACTCCTTGGTGCGTTGCAGGCGCACGCGGCCGTCACCGAGGTCCTTCGAGATGCGGAAGGGGATGAAGGCCCGTTCGAACACGTCGGAGTCGAAGCCGTATTCGCGCAACGGCTCGATTGCCTCGACGAGGTAGTCAACCTGTCGGGGGTCAATAATACTGAGGCTGTCCACGTCCCAGTGGACGGGGTCGCTGACCTCGTCCACCCACCAGTTGTGGTCTTCTCCCAGACGGACAACGCACCATTCGAGTTGGGGGATTCCTTTCGCCATAATTGATAAGTTGTTGCACGGAAAAAGGCCCGTGCGTTCTCATGTCAAATACCGAAACACTCCTTAAGGAAAAAACTTTGTGACGTCCGAGTGACGTTTCGGTGCGGAGAAGGCGGAGCCCGCGCTTGAAAAGCCCGCTGCGACCGCCACAGTGCGCACGCAATCCCATGGGTTTTCTCTACGATCATCTCGCCAAGCCGCTCTTCTTCCGCTGCGACCCGGAGGTCGCGCACGAAATCGCCGTCCACGGCCTCGCTGCGCTGGGGCGTGTGCGTCCGCTGTGCGCCTTGCTGGAGCGGTGGCAGCGATTGAATCCGGCTCACTACCGCCCGGTCGAGTGTCTCGGCCTGAAATTTCCCAACGCGGTCGGCCTCGCGGCCGGTTTCGACAAAAACGGTTTCGCCTGGCCTGCCGCTGCCGCGCTGGGCTTTGGACATGTGGAGATTGGCACCGTCACGCATCAAGCGCAGGACGGCAACCCGCGCCCACGCCTCTTTCGCTATCCTGCGGAGGAAGCGGTCATCAACCGCATGGGTTTCAACAACCGAGGGGCCGCCGCACTCGCCGCCCGTCTGGCGAAGTTGCCCGGGCCGGGCCGCCGCGCCATCCCGCTCGGCATCAACCTCGGCAAAACCAAAGTCGTGCCGCTGGAACAGGCCACCGAAGACTACCTCGGCAGCTTCCGCCTGCTCGCCGACCATGCCGATTACCTCGTGGTCAATGTCAGCAGCCCCAACACGCCCGGCCTGCGCGAATTGCAAGATGCTGCGTGGCTGCGCCCGTTGCTCGCTGCGCTGGTGAATGAAAATAAATCCCGCGCCGCCGCCGGTCGTCCGCGTCGTCCGCTGCTGCTGAAAATCGCGCCCGACCTCAGTTTCCCGCAGGTGGACGCCGCGCTTGGCGTCATCAGCGACCTCGGACTCGACGGCATCATCGCCACCAACACCACGCTGGCACGGCCCGGAAAGTTCGCGACTGTCAATGAGACGGGCGGGCTTAGCGGCAAACCGGTGCGTCAGCGTGCGACCGCGATTATCAATTACATTGCTCGCGCTACCGGTGGACGCCTGCCCATCATCGGCGTCGGAGGCATTGATGATGCCGCGTCGGCGGGCGAAAAGATGGATGCAGGAGCGCACCTTGTGCAGGTTTACACCGGGATGATTTATCGTGGGCCGTTCTTCGCGGCAGAAGTTGCCCGCGCGCTCGCGCCGCGTCAGCGGCGCTGAGGATCGCCTTCCGATGTCATCGCCAGTCACGCTTCTGCTCGACAATGGCTCGCTCGCGCCTGCGGCCACGCTCCAGTTGCGGCGGCTTGCTCGCGCACTGGGCGAGCGGGTAGGCGCGCCGATCGCGCCGATTTCACTGCTGCACTCCAGCGCGGTGCCAGCCGACCAACTGGAAGGCGTGCCCGCTGAGATTTTTGAACCCGCAATCGTGCGGAGATTGGCGGACGGGCGGACGAACTTCTTGGTCGTGCCGCTGTTTTTTGGGCCGAGCCGCGCATTGAGTGAATACGTGCCGGAGCGCGTCACGCACCTGCGCGACAAGGTCCCCGACATACGTGTGCAGGTCGCCCCGCCCCTGTTTCAGCAAAGCGATGCGCGGTTGGCGCAGATTTTGGCCGACCATGTGCGCGCCGTTGCGCCGCAGCCAGGCCGCGTGGCTCTGGTGGATCACGGTAGCCCCGTGCGGGTGGTCACGGCGGTGCGCGATGCGCTTGCCGGGCAACTCTCCGCGCAACTGGGAGCGGGCTGGACGGTGTCGCCCGCGAGCATGGAGCGCCGCGACGGGCCGGACTATGACTTCAACGAGCCGCTGCTGGAGCGCCTGCTCGCGCAATCGGGTTGGCGGGAGAGCGCGGTGACGGTGGCGATGCAATTTCTGTTACCCGGACGCCATGCGGGGCCGACTGGTGATGTGGCGCAGATTTGTGAACGTGTGGCGGCGGAGCATCCGCAACTGCGCACTGCGCTGACTCCGCTCGTCGCGGAGCATCCGCTGCTCGTGGAAATTCTCGCCGACCGCTGGCGAACAGGCCAGACCGCTTCGAGTCTGTAAGCCAATGAGTGCCCGGCTCGTCCGAGCAGCCTAGGCCAGCCTGTGCTGCTAACTGTCGATCCCCGCTTGCCCGCTAGCCGTTGTGTTGCTTCAAACAACCTCTGCAAAAGCTCCTTACCCCTAACACACCGTTAACTGTCCCCATCCAGTGCTAGTGCGCTAAACATTAAAAATTCATTACTTCTGCTATATAAAATGAACAAAAAAGTAATATTTTATCTTATCAATTTCTTCGTGTTTTTTAAGGCAGCCCCGGTTTATGCAGAAATTGCAGACGAAACCGGTTATAATCTCTGGTTGCGTTATGAGAGAGTGGCCGATGCTGACCACCTAGCGACGTATAGTCGCCACGCGACGGAGATTGTCCTGCTGGATAAGTCCCCGGTGTTTACCGTCATCGAATCGGAATTGAAAATGGGCCTAGCAGTACTCTTTGGGAAAGAGGTTTCTGTGTCTGAGTCTGTCACTCAGGACGGTGCCATTCTGGTCGCCAACCGGAAGCAAGGGGCGATGCTTGCCCAGCATGGCGTTTCGCTTCCCGCTAAAGAGCAGGGCTACGTGATTCAAACGATAGAATACAACGGGAGGAAAATCACGGTAATCGCCTCGAATACTGATATTGGCGCACTCTACGGAACGTATGGGTTTCTGCGGCTTCTGCAGACTCAAAATGATATCAGTAAAATCGCGATAACTTCTGAGCCTAAAGTAAATCTTCGGCTGTTGAATCACTGGGACAATTTAGATGGGGGGATAGAGCGAGGTTATGCCGGTCGAACGCTTTGGAAGTGGAAAGAACTGCCAGGAAAAGTAGATGACCGGTTGATTGATTATGCCAGATACAATGCCTCGGTTGGCATCAACGGTGCGGTGCTAAATAACGTTAATGATATCAGAAACAACCATGTGATTCTGGAATCGGAATACATTGATAAAATAAAAGCTATAGCCGATGCCTGGCGTCCTTACGGGGTGCGGGTCTATCTAAATGCATACTTTGCCTCACCCAAACTAGTTGGCCCCAATAAACTAGAAACAGCGGATCCGCTAGACCCCAGAGTTCAAAAATGGTGGAAGGATAAGACTGACGAAATATATGCCAAAATACCCGATTTCGGCGGATATCTGGTCAAGGCGAATAGTGAGGGCCAGCCCGGCCCACAAGATTACGGACGAACCCATGCCGATGGGGCGAATATGCTAGCAAGGGCGCTGGGTGACAGAGGAGTGGTTTTCTGGAGAGCCTTTGTTTATGCCAATCTCAAAGACCCTGATCGTGCGAAACACGCCTACATCGAATTCAAGGGGCTTGATGGCAAATTTCTCCCAAATGTTTTCGTCCAATCCAAAAACGGCGCGATCGATTTTCAACCGAGAGAACCCGTTTCACCGCTTTTTGGAGCCTTACCAAAGACAAACGTAGCCATGGAATTTCAAGTTACCCAAGAATACTTAGGGCAAGGTAAGCAATTGGTCTATCTGGCGCCGTTGTATAAGGAGGTGCTTGATTTTGATACCTATGCTTACGGAAAAGGGACGACAGTCGGAAAAATAATCGACGGCTCGGCGAGTGACAACGATGACATCGTTTTTGAGCGAACTGCCGTGGCGGGGGTGGCCAACACCGGTAGCGACATCAACTGGTGCGGGCATCACTTCGCGCAGTCTAATTGGTATGCATTTGGCCGACTGGCTTGGGATTATTCGCTCTCATCGGAAGAGTTGGCAACTGAATGGGTAAGAATGACCTGGAGCAATAAAGATGCTGTCGTTCAGACGATTAAAGACATGATGATGGGCTCCCGTGAAGCATGCGTAAACTATCAGACGCCCTTGGGCCTCTATCATATGATGGGCAGGGGACATTATATACCTGCGCCCGAGAGAAATATACGCTACATCAAGGCCAGTAAGGATGGAATTGGCGTGGACCGGACATCCAATGGGACAAAATACGTCGAGCAATACTTCCCCAATAACAGGGATATGTTCAACAACATCGATACCTGCCCTGAAGTATACCTGATGTGGTATCACCATGTTAAATGGGACCACCGTCTGAAATCAGGCCGAACGATGTGGGAGGAGCTAAATTATAAATATAATGATGGCGTCGAATATGTTTCGCGGATGCGTGAGCAATGGAACTCCTTGAAGAGTGAAATTGACGCCCGAAGATTTGGCGAGGTGAGTGCCAAGCTAGCCATTCAAGAAGCGGATGCTGGGGTGTGGCGTGATCATTGCCTTCGCTATTTCTCTGCTTGGAAATCCGGGGATCCCCAAAGCTTTACTGATAAATAACGTGTAAGGCTTTCTTCGGACCATATGAGGCTCGTCCTGGGCACGCTCGCCAGTAGGGTAGCAGCTACTGCTACCCCCATGACACGATTTGGCCTAGTTCGCTTGTATGCCGGACTCATCTGGCTGTTGACCGCCGGATTTGTCCCCGCGCGGGCCGCTGACAACCAACCCCCGGTGGCAGCAGATATCAACATCGCCACCGATAAAAACATGGCGGTCGCCATCAAACTGGCGGCGACGGATCCCGAGAATGCCTCTTTGAGCTACTCCGTCGTGGCGACTCCGACCAATGGACTATTGAGCGGCACCGCGCCAAATCTGACCTACACGCCGAACGCAGGCTTCAGCGGCAACGACACTTTCACCTTCAAGGCCAACGACGCGACGAGCGACTCAAACACCGCCACGGTTTCCATCACGGTTTATGGCGTGCGGACTTGGGATTATCCCGCCGCGACACCCGGAACGGTCAAGACCTACAAAGTCGCGGTGATCATGATCAACACGCTGACTACCCCGATAGCGGACAACCCGCAGACTCCGCGCCTCGAATTTTATTCTCCGGAGAAACTGGGGCAGCTTTTCTTTGAACACCAATACGGCACGAACTCCTTTTTTAAGGAAGCGTCGTATGGGAAAGTCGCGTTTGAGGGGCGCGTGGTCGGCTGGCTGGATTATCCCCAAGCCGGTCTCAACGCGAATACCATCATGAATCAGGCGGATTTCTACATCAGTTTGGCAAACGCCTACCTGAAATACTCGGACTACGACATCTTTGTGGTGCACGCGCTTACTGAGGCCGGCGGTAGTCAGGTTGGCTGGCGTTATCCCCAACAGTCTTTCACCACTCCCCAAGGCAGAATTCAGAACGTCGGTATTTGTTGGATGCTAAACTCCGACGTTTTCGACACTTCGCCGCTGCTTAGCTCCAACTGGAGTTCCGATGAGACCGTGCTGCCGACTGCTCCTTGGGCTCACGAATTGGTGCATACTCTAGGCATCAGTGGGCACTCCAACAGCTACAACTGTGGCAGCGCCGTGATCGGAACGCCCGGCAGCACCAACACGATCAGCGCTTACGGCGGCGTATTTTCCATCATGGGTGAGCGCGCCTTCGGCACGCACCCCGATGCGCTCATGAAAAAGAATCTCGGGTGGCTCTCGGACGCCCAGATTCCCACGGTCACCAGCAGCGGCACCTACGACCTATTCCCAATCGTCCTCAACGACGGCCAAACCAAGGCCGTGCAGATTCCCCTCAACCCCACCGTCATAGACGCGCAAAGCTCCAGTGTGTTTGACGCCCTGTTTTTGGAATACCGCACGGCGACCGGTTTCGATCGTTATCTGGAGCGGCTCAAAGGCTCCTCCTTTCTCAGCTCCTACACCTCTCTAACAAATATCGATGCCAACGGCGTGGCGGTTTACATGCGTTACCAGTCCACCGCTACCCAAGCCACCGTGTTGCTCGACCTGAATCCCACGACGGCGTTCAACGCAAATCGGGGCATTAAGACGCTGGGCAACGTCGGCAAATTCGCCGACGCCATTCTGGCCGTCGGTCGATCCTTCACCCATAATAATATCACGATCACCCCACTCGGGCCGACTCCGGCGGGTGCGATGCGCGTGCAAGTCACGATATTACCGCTCAAGTATTTCGAGTGGAGCGGCGGAACATTTTCCCAGCCCTTCACGGTCAAAGACCTTAACGCCGATCCCGACGGCGATAGCATGAGTAATTTGGTGGAATTTGCTTTCTCGACCGATCCGACGGCCTTGGCGACAACTAGCTTATCCCGAAATGGGCCCGCCAGTGGCTACCCGGTGGTATCGCCTTCGAGTGACGGCGTGCCCCCCGCATTGACCTTCGTCCGCCGGAAAGATTTCGGGACGAGTGGAAGCGTGACTTACACGCCGCAGTTTAGCAGCGACCTGAGCACATTTTATGATGGCACGGAAACCCCGGCGGTTGTGCTGGCGGCCGGTGCCGATGAGAGCTACGAGATTGTGAGTGTCCAATTCCCCGCACTCCTCCCTGACGGCAAGAAAGCCTCCTTTTGTCGTCTGAAGATTACGAGCGTCCCTTGAGCTGCCCGCCGCATCTCGCACAACTGCGACACCCACGGGCAGCGCAGCGAACAAATCGATTCCGATGGTCGGTTTTTTTGTGTTCATAAGACGTAGATAGTGGAATTGGCCCTCACAGGCCATCCTCTCTACGTCTTCTCATTCCTACTGGTTCGGCTCCGTGGTTTTCATTTCTTCTTCTTTTTCGATCTAGAGACAATAGCTATAAAAACGAGTCCGATCAGAACGCCTCCAGCCATCGGATTCCAATATAAGATCGATTTTGCAAGTGAAGCCCGTGCCGCCGCTCCCAGCGCTACAAAGCTTAGGACGTAGAGGGCGGACAGGAGAAAGAAAGCGAACGCGCGAGCCCAGGTGGGCGGCTCCATCGTCAACGGCCTGAATAAATGCATAGTAAGACTCCAGGCGAAGATAAGAAACGGCAGGCTGAACAAAGCCCACGAGACGCCGAGTAGAAGTTCGATGATGTCGATGGGCCTCATGTCTTATCTTTGCCGAACGATTGAGGTCAGACACGACCGGGCGCAGCTCGGTCGTTGTCTGTGCCGACTGGATCGGCGTTCTTCATGCGAGCCACTCCACGCTTTTCAGGCCAGCACGACACTTACGAACCTCCCGACGGCCCGGGAGAGGCAAAAGGAGGCAAAAGGGGTCATATCTTAGTTTTTAATATTTTAGCCAAAGCCTGCCACGCGCTTTCATCGCGTCGGAGTTTGCCTATATATGCGCTGACTGCGATGGGCGTTCCCATTTGTAACCGCGAGGCCAGCCAAGCGTTGTTCACCGCCGTGCTTTGTTTTAGAAGGGCCGCTAGTTTGACCTTCTCAGGATGCCCCTTGCGCTGAGGCAGCCTACCCAGTTCAAGCCCCAGTTGCGCTGCCAGAAACTTTAACCGCTCCTCCCACACGGCCTCCCTTTCTTCACGAACAACTTCCGGCTCCAGCCCGACAAATCGTCCCTCGTCCCAAGCCACGCCCTTCTTGCGCGCCTCCTCGCGCATCTCTTGCTTGAACTCTCTGCTACCTAGGCACCAGCCCCGACTCATCTTGGCCGCCACCATCTCTTTTTTCTGCAAGTCGTCCGTCGCCAAAAACTCTAGATACCGTTCATAGCTGCGCCAGCCGGGCTTTTTGTCGGGTAATCCACCTGCTGACCCCAAAGCCACTTCGGCCCGCAGCCAAGTCGGTCTGGCTCGATCGCTCATGACGGCTAGACTGCTCCACGGATAGTCTTTTGCCTGCCCCGGCTCCACTAATCCCGCCCGCACCGGATTCAGATGGATGTAATGGCAAACCCGTCCATAACCCGGGCCTTCCGCTAAAATCGCTTTGAAACGTCCCTGAAACGGACGCCCCTTCAACCCACGAAACCGGTTGAATCTCTGCACCCACGTGCCTTGCAGCCACTTCATGCCCAAACTCAGGTTTGGCTCCGTCAACTCCAGTGCCAAATGGAAGTGATTGCTCATCACCACATACGCATCCACCCGCCAGCCGAATCGCGCCGCCGCCTCTCCCAGCGCCCGAATAAACGCCTCGGCGGCTCCCTTTGTCGCAAATAGATTCCGGCGGTAGTTGCCCCGGTTGATCACATGGTAACATGCCCCAGGAAATTCTACTCGCAACGGTCTGGCCATACCCAACCCCGCTTTGAACCATCCGCCACGTCAATCCAAAACATTAATATCTAAGATATGACCCCTTTTTCTGGCCCCGACTCTTTTGAATGACTGGGCCATGTTGAGCGTAGGCATAATCATCGAAAAAGGTGAAATCAAGGGCGTTGGTCTGTGGCTGCTGGATCGGCCTCTTCTTCATGCCAGCATGGCCCTCAAGAAGAGCGCTGAAAAATAGATCGGAAGCGGCCACGCCAATGCACAAATCAAGACAACCTTCTTCCTTTCTTTCCAGGCGCCAGCTGCGGCAATGCAAACGACCGCACCTAAAGCACACACCAGCAGGAAGAGAAATACGACGGCGTATCCCATCGCTGCGGGGCCACCGGGAAACCCGAGGAAACTAACTGTGAAAGCTCCGGCAAGGACAGCGCAGAGAATATACGCCCACGTGGCGATGCGACTAATGATGAGCTTTGCTGGAGAGGACATTCTTCCGCCGATCGTTAACGATGAGATACGCGCGGGCGAGCGCGCTCTGAACCTGAAATTAGGGGAGATGTGGAGCGGAGCTGGGCCATGCGAATCACGGTCACTTCCCGCGCGTTGTCTCTGGCGGCTGGATCGGCTCTCTGCCGTATTCGAGAACAGATAGCGCATGCGAAATCGCGACGACTACAACTGGCACGAGATAGAACCCAAATGTGCCATAGCCACCCCATCCGGCCGACCCGAAGAATGAAGCGACTGCGGCAACCAGACTCACCAACGCATAAGGGATGAACGCGGCTGCAGCAAACATCAGCCTCTTCTCTTTCTTCTTCCGGAGGGCAATCATCACGCCGCAAATCGTAAAAGTCACCAAAGCCCACGCACTGCTCAGCCAGTCGTGCTTCTGTAGCGCCGCGATAAAGACGGCCAACGATCCAAGCGAGATGACCCACAATGCAATCTGAACAGCCATCCTGATGATTGATACGATACGAGACATCTTTCTTCCGCCGATCGTCACCGATGAGACACGCGCGGGCGAGCGTGGAGTGAGCCCTTTTGAATCACAGGAGA
>JACCDO011264343.1_pt1 | contig 11836 bp, 9 predicted proteins | sample 7446101 | NCBI WGS metagenome assembly JACCDO01 (sample SAMN15323440, study PRJNA562643) | freshwater metagenome | isolation source: river surface water | place: USA:Blue River Watershed | collected 2017-08-16 | reverse complement strand
GAGGATATTAAAAATAAGATTATACACAACCAAATACATAACAACCGTATAGTTGATGAAGTTGCTAATACTTTAATAAGAGATGGGAAGAATTCTCTTTTGATTTCCAGTCATAGTGATGATAGTGACGAAAGTGATGATAGTGATGACGGAGATGAAAATAATGAACCTGACGTAAAACGTAACAAACTAAGTCGGAAGCAACGTACTAAATTGACTCAAGCGCAACGAAACAAGACTAGAGATCGTAAAAAGGCACAGTTTGAACGAAACAAAGCTATTTTAGCTAAAAAAATGATGAAAACATTGAATCATTTACCCTCCATAGTGAAAGAATTTGAGAAATTAGAGAAATCAAAAAAAGCTTTAAAAGAAGAAATAAATCGGAAAAAAGAGCAAACTATTTTTGAAGAGCAGCAAAAACTTTCTTATGAGGAAGCAGGTAATATACCTTTGTCTGATGAATTAAATGGTTCATTGAGGAAACTAAAACCAAAAGGAAGTTTATTAGTTGGACAAGTGAGTAAGATGGTTAACAGCGGAGATGTACTACCCAAAGACAGAAGAAAAAGGAGAAATAAAGAAAAACCACATGGTGCAAAGAGGGTAGTTTGGACACCTAAATACAAATATACATAGCGCTTTATATTCTGTTCATCTTGTTAGTACCTAGTATTAGTAACAATTTTGTTAATTCTTTTGTATCTTGACGGTACAATACCTGTTAACCCGCTATCCAAGTTTTGAGATAAATGTATAATTTTTCATCGTTATCAAACCGGAAATATTTAAGCACTTGCGCTGTAAGATTATTCCTTGGAAAACTATTTTAACCTTTCTTCCTCTACTTTCGCTTTTTACTTCGTTAAACGACCTGATATTGCATCTATGTACTCATTTTTATCATATAAGTGGTTAAACTTTTCTTTTGGATATTCGGATGCTGTTTCATCGATCCGGAAGTAATCTACTACTTCTTTTAGTTTATACGGATTTAAAAATGATTTATAGTTTTTTATGGTAGTGACAATATTTCTCTCTTCGTTGTTTGCCCTGTGATAATTTTTAATGCGTTTTAGTGTGACTTCATCTGGTTGAATCCCAAGAGGAGGACTGGGTAACTTGGCTAATGCGGAGGCTATAAAACTTTGATCAAAACTCAATTCTTGTGTACTTCTTATCACAGTATCAACCTGCTTGCTAATTTTTTTCTTGCCAATTTCCTCTTCTGTGTAGTCAGTTAACCCTTCCATACTCGTGACGTAAACAAAATTATGAAATGATTTAAGAAGGAATTCATTTGCGTGATTCCTGCGGTTCGCCGGCGGCCGAATTTCGCCGCTTTGAAAGTTGGAGACTCAAACTTTGAGTTTTTTGCGTACCGGTGTTTTAGTAGTACCAAGTGCTTAGCACTAAGCAAGGAGTCGATAATTGTTGCAACAAGTGAGTGTATTATGTTATGACCGCCGCATTAGCAAGCCATTGTAACAGCTCCAACTAATGCAGAAGTGTGATGGGATAAATATATCAATACTTGTTCGATATTGAATCTGTGATAGTGCTGTTGCTGAATATTAATATTCATGTTTAGAAATGTTCTTCAAACAATTCAAAGGGTTAAATCTAAGCGCGTTATTATCTTACACTAAGCAGGGCGCCTTAAATATATTGCGGAACCAGCCCTGACACTTTGTAGTAGCAGCTGCTTTCCTAGAGCAGCTGCTGATTTGACTTTTCGTGGTTGCAAATTTGAAGTCCACCTCTTGCGACACGCGCGCATTCAACACAAGGCGCTAATAAAGGGATCGCTTGATGTGCACGTAGTCACTGGTCACAGAGATTAGTTATTTAGCCCGGAGGATTCATTCCTCTAGTCACAAAGGAATGAAAAGATCCCGTTTAAACAACGAATCTATTGATAATGACGAAATTCATACGCATGGTGAACCAATTAGAGTAGATCCTTTAATAATTATGACTGATACATCAATAACTCATGACTGGCTATCTCCACATGATGAGTCTCTTGTTCCTGTTATATCACTCGATACTAATGCACAAGAAAGTTTATTTCGCATCGATAATATTGTAAATGTTATAAAATCGCCCATATTGCACAGATCTGGTACCAGAGAAAGAATAAAGAAAGACTCATATTACGATTCTAGTGATAGTGACGAGTTGAACAGACGAAAATTACGCAACCTCAGAGAAAAAAGTAGAGTACAAAAAGTGAAAGAAATGATTAATACATTAAACGAACTTTTGATTAGTAGGGGTATCGCTACAGGAAAAAGCAAACATAGCGTACTAGAAGCTACAATAACATATATTTCCAAATTAGAAGCACAATTGGAGAATTGTAAATCGGGCGACACTGGACACTGAAAATATTAAGTCATAGTGACGTGCTATAACATATTCGAAAAGCAAGTCTAAGTAATTAACAGTTCTTAAACCTTAAAAAACAACAATCATAAATGCACAAATGAATTCTGAAAAATAAAAAATTATTAATTAATATTTAAATATATTTACATTATTATAATTTTCTACTTCTTAATACAACATGGCCCAAGATTATCGCCAGTAGCTTTGTTGTGTTTAGCATGAGCACCTAGAGATGTTCAATCAGAATATAAGAATATTGTAGAGAATAATAAAAATAATATAATAAATAAATTTACCGTCACCTATTGAATGGGTAAGTAAGCATAAGTGAGTAAATGAGTGAGTGATTGAGTGAGTGATTGAGTGAGTGAGCAAGTAAATGAGGGAGTGTTAACATACAATATGGCCACTTAGAACTCTTCCAACACCTGCACAAGTATGCAGAATTTTCAATATCCCCGATATTAATTTCGTCGACAACTTTTCCTTCACTGAGTCTTATTTGTTCATTTATACGACACCGTTTATCTTTATCTTCTTTTAATCCAGAATTCTCATTTTTTAATTCTGCATTATCATTCCTCAATTTCTTATTATCTAATGTCGACTTTACGGCTATCGCAGTTGCAATTATTGCAATTAATGATGTGAGCAAAATTGTGCTGTTTTTACTACTCAAAATTTCTCCCATTTTCAATTTCTTATTGAAACCTTTGAATTGAAGAAATTTAATTTCTCGAAAAAAATTTCAACGAATATTGTGTACCGGCTCCTTTTTAGGGGGTATCGGTAGGGGATATAATACAATTACCTAAAATCTACTTGGTCATCGCGAAGAGTGTACCGGAATTAAGACTCGCAGTCGATAATCTCAACTAACTAACACCAGTTATATCTTATCAAACCAACCACTAACTAACTAACTAACTGTACAATGTGATAAAAAAAATTGAAAAAAAACAAAAAAAAATTGTCTAAAGGCTGCAGTGGCGAACGGTAAAACTATCATAGGATGGCGCAGTTGCCGTTACTTAAGCTTTCGGGCATGTTCGTCAAGTACATGGCAAAGCCTGTTGCTGCAAGAATGAAGGTCGAAGCTGTTAAACATCCTGCAACTATCGGTAAATGGGCTGAATTTTTAGGTCAAACGGCGCATCAAATCGAGAAAAGACTTAATGTTTTAGCTGCTGGGTATAAATTTTTAGGGGTGAAACCACTTCCTCAAGAGGAAGCATTGAATAATGGTATTGGATTCATCAGTGAAGGATTAGTAATATCTATTACTGCTTGTATAATAATCATAGAATATAAGAGGTCTGCTGATTCAGCAGCAGAAAAAGCAATAATTGCTGCAGCAGAGAAAGCAGAAAGTAGGCGATTATTAGAGGCTAGGTTTACCGAAATAGAAAATAGATTAGATGATATAGAATTACATGCGAGTAAAGAAAAACGAATGAGCCTTGAAGCATATAGGTTAAGTCGTCAAAAGGAAAGTGAAACTAATACTAGTAAAGCTGTTAATACTCCTAAAGAACAGACAAATTATTTTAAATGGTTATTTAATACCGCGTCAATTGGATTTGATTCAAGTAAAACAAACGAAGAGATCAATAGACCAAATGACACAACTAAAAGTGAAACCAGTGATACCAGTAATAGTATTGAGAAGAAATAATTAATATCTGTAAATAATGCATAATTGGAGATGGATAGTGGAAGAATGGTTTAATGGCAATAATAAGCATGTACTGCTAAAAATCATAAAAATTAATCTTGTAGTTACTATAATGTATTATTAAATGTATTATCAAAATAAATATTAAAAAAAAATAGAATGATAAAGCAAATCTTTTATGTTGGGCTTAGATAAGTTTGCTCTTATAATATACTTGGTGCAGGTTGGGGTACTGAGTATTACCTGGAATCATTCCAAGGGGCCAGGCTAAACCTTCATCTGCCTCGATTACTCTCCAATGACTTAATTTTCGTTTTTTGTTGTGATTAACCTTTTCTATACTTTTAGGACCAATACAGTTATTCACATAAATATTGATCGTACTTGTAAGATCTAATACAGACAATTCAATATAACTTTTATGAGTCAATATATATGATGCAACATTATGTTGTATAGCACACGCATATATTACACCAATTGACGAAATAACACAATTGTTACTATTTAATGATGATATACGTTGCAACCAGTAGTTTATACAATTTAACTTCCATTGTATACAGTAAGAATTAGTAGATTCTGATGAAGATAAAACACTCCAGAAAGCAATATATAGCTTTAAAAATAGGACTTCGAAAGCACTATCAGTGTGATGAGAGGTGATAATTTGTTTGATTTTGGTCCCCCAAGTGCTATATTGTTGAGCAAAATCTTTTTTCAATTTATTCTTTGATAATTCTGAAGTATCAGCATCAATGGGCGAGAAAACAGTGTTATCAAGAAATATAGGAATAAAAATTTCACTCAACATAGATGGATTAGCTAAAAGCATATTGTCGATTTGCGATTCATTCATTTCATTATTGTCTAAACAATTGTTCGTTAGTTGGGCTAAAAATTCCATTTGTACTTGCCAATAATTGTCATAATACCATTGTAGCAATTGCTTTGACCCTTCACGAAGAATATTTAATGATGGTAATAGTTGGTGTGTTGCATCATGTCTTAGTTCCACTAACCATGTTGGTAAACCTATCTTAGTAGCGATTGAATGCACTGAGTCATTATATAGTGATTGTTGTGAAGGATCGACGAGACCATTGATACCTCGTAGTATTGCTATTGAATATAGCATCTTTAATTCATTTTCAGATCTACTTTGGTTATCTTTTATAATAATTTCTACTAATTGTGCCGATGATTCACACGCATGCGGTAATCTGCCCCTTAATCTCCATAAAGACACAACTTCTAATGCATTTTCTGTGCTAGCCATATCACCATCCATACGCGCAGAATATAAGCCATTTTTCACCATCATCCACTCAGTCCAATCAATCCAGGGGACCAAACGAGGTATTGTTTTTGAAACCTGATTTCGGCGATTAAATACTACTGCCATAGTTGTACTAAGATATCAATCAACTAAATATATTATCCTTCCTTCAACAATGCACCACTGTAGCTACCATGAACCAAATCCTCCAAATGACGAGCTATAAGACAAAATTGCAGGAGTCTCATGTACCCTGTCCTGTGTCTCACAGTCTCACCACGGTACTAGTACCGGTTGTCGATGAGCTATATATCTTGTCTTCTGCGTAAGATAGAGTTGGAGATTAAAGATGAATAACAGGTTAGCAAGAATCAAATATTTATTTAAAAATCTACAAAATACGTAGGCTGCTGATTGCCATTAGAATTTAGTGCCGTTGTAATGAATATGATAATCAGAATATCATCGGTACTTACTAATATTTGATACTATCTGTGTATTAATATTTAATCAAGACTAGTCTGATATTTCCTTGTATCTGCTTAAATAGTTACTGTATATTTTGATTAATTCTTATGGTACCGGTATTACCCAAACAGGTGAGCCATAGTTACCATGTAAACGGTCCCCTCTATCAGTTTTGTCCTGTCACCAGAGTAATTAATAAATCTCTGTCCAATCATTCCTTCTCTTTCTTAATTTAATTACTTCGATCGGGGCCGTCCGGACGAAATCTCTTTAGAACCAGAGGATCGTCTGTTGACGACCACCCTCGTCGGCGTTGTTGGCACGCAGTTGTAGGTGTGTAGTTGTAGGTGTATGCGATCGCCATGGATCTCAGCACCACTGAGAGGTACATTGAGATGTGCTTGTCAGGTGGCACCGGTTACAGTGAAAGTGACCTGCAACAGGCGGTCCAGCATATTAATCACTTACGGCAACGTGATGACAGCTGGGATGTTGGTTTACAACTGTTTTATGTAACATCAAATGAGTCTGCCCGGTTCTTTAGTTTATCGTTGATTAGAGATTATTTGAATAACATTTTACCACTGGTTGGAATAAATCAAACAGTTCAGGGAGATTTGGTTAAAATAAGATCAAATATGCTACATTACGTCGGCACAGCGGTAGGTAATTCTACAAATATTCCAGCTCATTTGTTAAATAATTTGGTGAGTATTATTGCATTATGCATTAAATTAGAATATCCAGGAATTTGGAATACCGCGTTTTTTGATATTCTTAGTATTGGAAAAGTAAACATGATTGGTTTAGACCTATCCATCAAAATATTGAATGAAGTTACCGTTGAAATAATTGAGGCTAATGAAAACCGTTGTAAAGAAGACGTAAAAAATAATACATTAATCAAAGATCACATGCGTGGTAGTGGTATACTCAATGATATGGTCCAATTCCTTTGTCAATCTTCTATATCTATTCGCAGCAGTCTTTCAGATGAGCAAGCAAATCTTACAAGCAATAATTGTTTGCGATGTTTGGCTGGTTTTATCAGCTGGATAGATATAAATTTAATAGTAAACAATACAATTTTACCAATAATATACAATGCATTTAGTGACAACCTCACTCGAGGTAGTGCATGCGCGTGTCTGTATGAAATAGTAAAGAAAGGAATGGACCCGCATTTAAAAGTGAAATTAATTGTATCAATAGGTTTGATACAGATATTAGCCTCGTCACCAATACTATATTCATCAAGTAATAATAATAATAATAATGATGATGACTTTGATTACGAATACGATTTGGGTCAATTGGTAGATATAATTGGAGAGGAGTTGCTTGGTTGCTTTATAAATTATGAAGGTATTGCGCCATTTCTTAATACTCCACTGAGTATAGATACATCAGATAACCAAGTCCATATACCAACTACAGCACCATCGATTCAAGAGATCGGACCTTTATGTGGAAGTGCATTAACGTCAATTACACCAATTATTTTGAAATTATTTGCACATCCTTCGTCAGATGTATCTGGAACTGTTATGAACTCGATGAATAAATATACACAATTACTGAAAAGTCAAGCAAGTAAATACCACAATATGAATAATATACATAGCACGTTTTTAGCTAGTAATTACCTTCCTGACATAATGACTAATATTTACAGACAAATTCAGTATCCAGACGACTTTAACTTTGATATATTAGATGACAATGACGATAGTGGCATTATTGAGGTAAGAATTTTTTAATATCAATAGAAACTTTAGATGCATACTGTGCGACTGGGTGATAGCCGTATGTTGAGTTCCCTATGAAGAATCGTCGATTATTTATAGTGCTGATATTCCATATTAATGCTATACAAACCCTTACTGATGTGTGCTATATTTACGATATCTGTTGAGTTTAATTCGTCTTTTAATGATGACGAATTGTTTATTTATGATATCTACATCTATTATTTAAGTGCCAACGTTTTTCATTTACTTTCATTAGGCTAAAAAGCAAATTCAAAAATTGTTTGTAAACATTGCGCGCATATATCCTGAGATGTGCCTATCGTTATTGCAGTCAGTACTGCAATCACTTCCTCAACCATTATCATCAGGTAATACTTACTACCAAACATTAAATACCCCATGCTATGCACGTTACGATAAAGTAAAATATAATTTTCTAATGATCGATCGAAAGGTGGGAATATTAAAGTCAATGGTGATAATCGTGCAGTTTAAGTATAATCAATTGCATATACTCACTCCTCATTGTTAACTACATTTATATTTCTCTATATGTTATACTTACCATACTTTTTGTTATACTGTAGTTCCATTTTATCAACTAGAGGGGGCTGTTCGTTTACTTCACTCTTTTGCTTTATGCGGCAATCATAATAGCAATTATGTCAATGAAGGAGTGTTTCCTTCTCTCATAAAAGCCATACATTCGACTGACATAGCATCACATGCACATCCCTTGGTAGTAACTTCATATTATGAACTCTCCGTTCGGTATTATAAATTCATGGATATTAATAATGTTCAGCATATAATGTCTTTGCTTTTGGGAACGAATGCATTGAGATCATCTGTATATCAAGTGAGATGTCGCTGTTCTTATTTTTTTCTTAAAATGACCGAAGCTATGGAAGGGAAAGCTTCAATATTATTACCCACTATTGGGTCATTCTCAGGTAATGCACACTTTTAAGTACTACATGGACGTTTACACTTCCCTAGATCGAACGTTAAATCGATGTACAACTTGTTGTGCGATGATGTTTTGATGATCAAACTTGGGATATAGTGATACCTAATATACACTTAATAATTACTTGTCTGAACAAAACGTCAGTCACTAATAAGTAATTGTCAAGTGTGTCTATTATTACACCTATATTTTTGGGCAATTACTGATGAATTATATGTATAGATTTATTACTAATGAACGAGTTGGGGAAAAGGGGTCCTTTGTCGCTAGATGCTGAGTTGCATATACTGGAAGCTATTGGTATTATTACATCGTGTAGCTCATCTGGCTACACCAACAATAGTGATATTGAACAAGAAAAAGAAATACAACGCCGACTAGTCGGAGAAGTTGTAAATGCACTTGTTAGTCATATTACGGCTGCTTTGTCCCATCCTCAATTATCATTTTACATTGATAGCATTTCAGATATTGTGGCTGGTAAAATAGCTGCATTGATTAGTGTGGCTAAAAATCACAGCTATAAGCAGCATCAATCATGTGTAGTCTTTTTCGAGCAAGCAGCAAGTACTGTAATCCAAGCGATTAGTGTACTATCAAGTTGCGAAAATGTTCGCATTAAAGGTTGTGCGTATCTTCATCGTCTTATATCTGTCGTGGGAGCTGGTAGTATCCCAATAGTTTCTGTTGGGTTGTGTGGATTGTTGGACCATGCGACATGTAAGGATATCGAAGATATTGTTGGTCTTTTGAACCAGTTAATGGTGGCGTTTGAGGAAAAGATGGCTCCAACTTTAGAGAAATTTATTCCGCTAGTATTAGATAAAGTAGTACAGCTGAATTACTTATTGGAAGAAAGTATAAGTAAATACACTAGTGGTGGTAATTTAATAGCTGTTGATACGTATAATATTGGCGATCCTGTTGATGTGGTAGAGGCGCCTCACATTGAAAATGACCGCTGCATGCTGCAAAAAGTGTATCTAGTATTTTTAAATCATATCATAATTCATAATTGTCAGTCAGTTCTGTATACATCACCTACTGTAACCCAATATTTAGATAATATATTCAACAATATCATGGCGTCATTACAAGGTGGTCTAGGAAAAATAAGTGCATCTAATAGTATCATATTAAGAAAGAATGCTACAATAGTTATGTATCAGCTGTACTCCACTTGGGGAGTTGATTCGGTGCTCACTGGTAATGATCAATTCAATAATGTTCCACCACCCATGAAAGCAGCATATAAAGTATTTTTACATGAACAATTTATTCCCACGGCTTTAAGGTTGTGCGTTGATAATGTAACATTAGACATGAAAGATGCAAGTACTTACGTTTTCGTGGCTGAAGTTGGTACATTATTACTAACTATGTATCAAAAAAATCCGACCGAAACGATTTCATACTTACAGAATATACTACCTGTAATTGGCATGCCGGTACTTAAGTGTCAAATACTGTTTGAAATATTAACAAATAGTGGAATAACTAATGTACAATTCAAAGATAGATTCAAGAAGTTAATGCGTGATCCGTAAAATGGTAGTGGAGAGTAAACTGTGAAGTATTGATTTTGTTCTATACATCATCATCACATCAAAAGAGAATGTATATATGTAAAAAATAAAGTGTTATGAATACAAATAATTTCTAACTATGTCCACTGTGCTGAACATTGCAGCACATGCAGGTATTGCCCTAGTAGCACATGGTAAAAAACCGTATGTAAACTGCCTTATACCACCACCTTTATTAAGAATATATTTGACAGTGTTAATCCAACTTAAACGTTGCTCAAAAGGCAAACCCATCTGTTGCCCTTTTATTCTATCTAATGGGTAAGTACCTATCCAATAGCATAATCCAGCAGTGGCACCAGATATAAGTTTCTTTTCAAATGATATCGCATTCACATCATTTAAGTTATCCGCATCAGCGAAATATCTCTTCATCATTTCATTCACAGGGAAAAAAACGCTATTTGCGGGTACATTGCGAATAGCAGTACCACTCCAACCTTGCCACAATGCCTTAAAACCATGTGCTTTTATTGTATACTTAACACAACCTACAATAGAATTATACTGTATCTTTTTATTCGTATTCAATTTAGCTTCTATTATCTGTAGTTGCATTCTAGTTTTGATGAGATCAATGGGGGTCTCAATGAATGATATAATAAATCCTGTAATTGCACCAGCTGTTAATAACTCGTTGTTTGATGGTCTTCCTTTCTCTCCTTGTAGTAATTTCGCGCTGTAAAAAAATGAAGCAAATGATACCGCCCGAAAAATCATTTGCCCTGATAATGGCGAGCCAATTCCCGAGTAAAAGCCTCTGATTCCCTCATGTTTGTAAGTTTTTTTGACACAATCAAGTGTAGATTTATAGTAACCTTCTGGCGCTGTTTGCAGTAGCGTTTTAACGGTGTCAAACGGATGACCGACTAGCACCACACTTACACCGCCACATATTCCCGCTATGATGTCCTTTTCCATGCCGTTTTTATTCCAGAGAGAAGAACTGCATAACCCCACGGGGTTGTAACTAATATGATGAGTCACTCTCGCTTTTCCTCAGGAATTTAGGGATTATAGGATGGTATCAATAGGTATAAACAAATGAATTACATTAATATTACAAGTTGGTATACAATCCATCATCATTGGCATCTCTGCCAAGAGCAAATTGCAAAAAATTAAATCTACTACGCTTTGGTGGGCTTGTTGGAGTTCTCACAACGTCGTCCATGATAGAAAAACTAACATTTTTATCAATGTCGTCAACTCTTTTATCTGGATCTACTGTATTGAATTGTGTCTTTTTCTTTAGGTAAGAACTGTAGAAAATATAATCATCACTAAATGCTGTAATATACACCGATATTAGTTTTGCTGATATAAAGATAATATTAGTTACTAATGTCGTAATAGTTCGTAAATCAAAGTAGTGATATACTAATATAAACCAAGTAGAATAAATTATGTTTACTATTGATATTGCAATAACATATTTGCTGACTAGTTTAAAATTATTATCAATTTGAATTATGTGATTGTGATCATCAACACACATTGCCTTCAATTCTTTCTTCACGCTAGCTGTATCATTTGATTTAGTGCTATCAACTTCTAGATATTCAATAAATCCATTTTCTCTAATAACTTCAAAGTAATATAAAAAACCCATTGACCCTAATGTTATGAAATTTAAAGTGTAACCTAGACAGTAGATCATCGAGAATTTAAACATATTTTCGACTATTGAGCATATATGATCATCACATCTTTGAG
>JACCDO011494647.1_pt1 | contig 11837 bp, 21 predicted proteins | sample 7446101 | NCBI WGS metagenome assembly JACCDO01 (sample SAMN15323440, study PRJNA562643) | freshwater metagenome | isolation source: river surface water | place: USA:Blue River Watershed | collected 2017-08-16 | reverse complement strand
CCTTCGGTATCGGTTTCATCACCTCTCCACATTGGGGGTGCTACTACCTCTACCAATTCTTTTGGAGTCGGATATAATCCTTCAAATGTAAAATCCATTTCGTTTGGACTATTATCATCTGCTTTTACTAATGATTTTTCTACAAAGTCTTTTAATTGTTTCTCATCACCAGATACAATTAATGTGTTACTGCACCAATTCGGCATATTGTTTTGTTTTTAATTTTTATTTAATCTTTAATCATTGTTTGTGAATACTCTACTTTAATAATAGTATCCATATGTTGTGAACCACTATAACGATTCTGTCTATGTGCTTCAACAACGCCGTGTCCTCCAATTGGTTTCCAACCTTCGGATATTTGTTCTTTCACTTTACTTACCAACCCTTCGGGTGATGGAGCGTAAACTATTTTGTAATCCATATTTAATTTTTTACTAATTCAATTCTAATTGTTCCATCTTCATTAAACCATCCTTTCAATTTGAACATTGGATCATGTGGGTGGCCACTTGAAAGATACCCACTAAGATGTGCTCTCTCACCCCTACCATCTGCTTCGTTATGTGCAGAGAACCTAATGGTATGATTTGTTACGTTTATGAAAGTACCCATTTCCAATTCCTTTTCCATATGTTGAAATCCGGTTATCTTCAAATGCCCTGCACCAATCAAATCACCCAAACAAAATTGGTAATTTTGTTCCTTACCTGCTATTGTTCCTTTTTTCTTTTTTCTTTCACTACGCATCTGACGAACTTTATCGGATGAATAGATATTTCTTTTTGTTTGTGCGAATGTTCCCATATATTTTTATATTATATAATTAATCCTTGCTAAGTAGTTTATAAAATCTTGTGCGGATTTTAATGGCTCCCATTCTTTACTTAGATATATTGCATATAGGTTTGTATTGGTATCCACATCAACTACATGCAATCTATAAAGTTCTTCATTATCAAATTTCTTTAAACATAAATCAATATTCATTGGGGTAACTGCACTATTGTAAAAATTATATGTGCTAATTAGTCTCAAACTTGCTCTACCATTCCACGCATTATCAACTTCTGTCCAAGCCTCTTCAATTTTATACAAAGATACTTTATCATTTATCCACATTTGTAAAGTATTGCCTTCAATCTTATTAAAGTTTTCTATCATTACTTCTTAATTTTTGGATTTGCTTTTCTAATAGGTAGGTATTAGCCGCCCACATTAAAGTACACAACTGCCACGACCATCTTTCAAATCCATTTTGTAAATTGATTAACATAGAACCACCTGCTGATATAATAACCAACAATAGAATTACCTTTTTAATTTTATCCGTATTCATACTTAGAATCTTTTTGAAATGTTAATAATAGTTTGTTCTTCTTCTTTGGTTAGGTTATTCCATTTACCATGTAGTTTGTATAGAGCATCTTCAAATTCACTTTCAGCTGCACTAAGTTGTACTGAACTATTTGATATACCTCTTACACTTTCAGGTAAGTGTCCAGTATCAATTAGTGATTCAATAATTTCTTTAATCTCTTTACTACGACATTCGTATAGAAAATCGCTAACATCAATTTCTTGTTCAAAGTAAGGCATAATTTATATATTTTCGTTTTGAAATAATTTTTTATATTTTTCACTCATTGATTTGTAACGCATATTGAATTTGTTACTCATCTTTGATATGATGTTTTGATTTGTGTATGGTGAATTTTTAGGGTCACTCCATCTACGGGTGTAGAAAAGATAATTGTAGAACATTACATACGCATTTGCTTTTCGTATGTATTCATCAATATCAATGTTGAACTTCCACTTCTTCATCAACTCTACACTACGTTTCTCATTATCCAATTCCAAATCTCTACTCAACGCTAAATACCTTTTGATATTCTTAACATTCTCACCTTGCAACCAATAATCTACTTTGGTAACACCTTCACACCCATCAACCCATACCTTACAATTCTCAACCCATTGTGTTAAATGGCAATACTCATGTACAAGTATTTGTAACCAATCAGGTCTATTGAGTGCTACTACCAATGCGGGTTCACTTTCATCAAAATAGCCTGAACACTTTATATTATCCGATAACGAAACGTGTTTGGTTCTTCTTAAATCACACTTAACACCATACTCTTTACATTTCTTTCTAACATACTTTACAAATCTTTTTTCTTTTGCTGTCATAAAACCATTTTGATTAAAAATAGAAAAAGGGGTGACAGTTGCCACCCCTTACTTCTTAGAAATATAAAACTACTACCAAACAATAGTTTCGTCATTTGAATCATCCTTCACTTCGTTGAAAAGTTGGTCTTTTGATTCATCCGATTTGATATACTTTTGAACCAATTGTTTCATAAACGTTCTCTCACTATCCAATCCACCATCGTTTGAGAAATAAGGAAGGATTGAAATCTCTGCCGCTTCCATCAAACTGAAACCATCGTAGATAAGTCCGGCTGCCTCAACGTTCACACGAGTAGAAACAATTGTTGATACCTTACTCACATCGGTTTTGATAAGTTCACGAGTTGTATGTGCAATCTCTGCGAGAGCGGTGATTGAATAATCATCAGCTTCTGGAAATTTGAACTTCAACAAATCGTATTCACTTTTCTTATCCAACAAATCCATCTCAATAGTTACGAACCTATCCATAATAGCTCGGTCCATAATACGGGTAGATGTATATTCGTTACCGATGTTTGCGGTTGCGATGAATGTAACACCACTTGCAACTTTTACAATAGGTGAACCTTCTGCCTCATCCAAACGAAGATAACGTTGTCCGGCATCCAACACAGTCATAAGGATATTCCATGCTTCTGGATGTGCCCTACTAATCTCATCCAATAGGATGATTGCGTTTGGTGTTTTGATTGCTTTAACGAAAGCGGATTCGGAAAAGAATGTACCTGCCTCTTTGTTAAAGTGTGTGTTACCGATAAGGGTAGCCCTCGGGTCTTGCGTTGCACCTAAGTTGAAATAGAAATCAGGACGTTTCAATGAACGAACCAATGATTGTGCCGCAAGTGTCTTACCACAACCGGTAGGTCCGACCATCATAATGTTCTTACCCCTAACCGCTGAACGAAGAAGATACTTCCATTTCAAAGGTTCAATGAACAATCCTTCTGGTTTCAAATTCATACCATTTTCATGTATGAATTGTTTGAGTGCATCATGCGTTTCAAATGATTCGGTAACTGAATCACAACTATTCTCCTCAATTTGATTAGCAATACGTGTGAACTCATCCATCTCAACCAATTTGTAGGTTACATTACCTGTCTTACCTACATAACCTCTAATGGCTTTGTTTTCACTATGTGCCTGTTTCATTCTAGCCTTAGATACACCTGCGATGGTATCAACTGGTTCATTTTTGGTAGTCAACATAGCGAATGTTCTACCGATTTGAATCACTTTGTAAACATCATTGGTGAAACCAACTTTGAAATCAGTTTTAGTGGTAGCTTTTTTCTTAGCTACTACTTTCTTACGTGTCGTTGCCACTCTCTTTGTGGTGGTCTTTTTTGTTGAATTTTTACTCATACGATTGGTAGTTGTTTTTTTAGACATAACAATTTGTTTTAAACGTGTTTTATTTTAAATGGATATAAACTCTCTTTATTTGGTTGGAAACATACCAAAGATACGATTTTTTTTTGATATAACCAAAACTTTTTATAATTGATTGATTTGCAATGACTTATGTATATAAAAAAAGGGTTATTTCTAACCCTTTGATTATCAACAAGTTATGAATAGGGGGCCGGAGCCCCACTATTCATTGGGCTTTCCGAGCCTATGCTTTTTTCAAAAACAATTCATTCATTGTTTTTGCGATTTGATGTAAATTTTGAACATCTATATATTTTGCATCCTTACCATAAGATTTTTTGAATATCTCCCAATCGGAACTATTCTCAAATCTATCGGATGGTCTCTCTGTGATAAAGTATGATAGTACATTGATGCCATTTCCCATCATCTTTTTCACTTGCGCAAATGTGTGTTCAGCTGCAGATAGACCAGAATAATCAATTTGGTCATTTGCGTTTGATACTGAAAAGTATGGTTGTCCGTCTGACATGTTTAGGAAATAAGAATCAACATTGTTATCCGATGGGATAAGTTGTTTCATTATCGCTTCAAAACACAAACCTTCGGGTGTTGTATTACTACAACTCAATGCACTCATATACTTTGTAAATTGTTTGAATGAATCTCTACGAGAATCATGCACCATTACAACATATGGTAATCCTCTACCACCACTATCAGTAGAACGGATTGAAACCTGTGTGTTCACGTTACGAGCCATTGTACACGCTTTAACAATTGCGACAGTTGCTACGATAACCTTTCTCAAAGGTTCACCTTGCATTGAGCCAGAGTAATCCAATGATATGTGAAGGTTTGCCTTTTTGTATTGGTCAACCTCATTAGTATAGAATACGTTTTCATTATCATATCCCAATGAAGCAATCATTCTGGAATCAATCTTACCCTTAGTTAGACGAGAGAATACTGTCTCACGCGTTTCACCACGTAGTTGTAGTTTCTTACCCAATAGAGTACCCAACATAATACCACGATTCACTTCATCCTTTGCCCACATATTCAATGAGTCATTTGACCAGTTCCTACTACTGAATGGGAAATCGGAATCGTTGATAATTGATTCGGTTAGTTTTTTCACTACGATACAATCAACACCTTTACCAACTTTCTGTCCATTCCTTTGGAAGTCAGAACCAACACGAACCAACTCAGTACCTGATTCATCAATACTATCCAATTTGTTAGCTTCCGCTGTGGATAGTTTCTTTTTCTTAATATCACCATTGAGAAAATCTTTCTGCTTTTGGAACTTCTTAATAAGTTGTTCTAATGCGGTTTTACTCATCATATCCTTAGAATCGGTTTCATCATCCGATTGTTCACCACTCACATTAGGTGAACCACCATTCATTCCACCCATTTGTTGGGTCTCATCATCACCAACCTCATTGATTTCTGCTCCACCATCACCTTGTGGTTGTCCGTTTTCATTGTCACCTTTACCTTTACCTGCTGCCGTTTGTTGAGCGGATTGCATTGGAACGTAGTTTAGAATCTCAGAAACAACATCAATAGCAAGATTCAAAGAATCAATAGATGATTGTAATCTAGCAACGTTCTTCAAATCCAACTTACGATAAATGTTTCGTAAACCTTTCAGTTTGGTTAGTGATGTGTTTTCGTTCATAAGGTTCACTATACGGAACATATATGATTCCCAAGTTTCTTCGGTGAACTCATCGGATTTAACACCTTTGGTAACTACCTTATCATTGAAATAATGGTCATACATAGTGGTATAGTAATCTCTATAACCGGGTGCTGAATTGAATACAAAGTTATCAATCCTTCTATCCTCAATCCAATTAGTCAAACCACTAATTACACCAAACACCTCATCGGTAATATCACCTTTACAACCGATTTTGCCAGTTGAAAGATATATCTCTCTAAGAGAAGCGGAGTATAGTGGTGAATACCCATCAATTATTTTATTGAAAAGGGTATCATAACTTTGTTTGGTAGTGTATTGTGGATCAAGTCCATTACCTACACGATTAGAATCTTCTGCTTTTATTCTTCTAATTGTATGTTTAGATGCAGCAAACACATCGTTCATCACTTTAAGTAGATTGAAATCCGAAAGGATAATGTGTGAACCTTCGTGCAACGCCAAACCAACCGATACATCAAATTTATCATCAACATCTGCTGATAGGATAACTTGCTTACCATCGGTTTTACTATCCGATTTGGTTGCGAATGTTACGGGAATGTTCTTTTGTGTAACAATCTGAACAAAGTTTGCAATAGCTCTACGAACTGATGCTAATTTGTAAAGGTTGTTTGTTTTCTTAAATGCATCAATCTTTGTACCACTCCAATTACCATATGTTTCAAGATAATCAAAAGAGGTATCATAATCATCATACCAATAAGATGATGCAGATTTCTTTTTTGTTTTTGCGGAATACTTTTCATTCCATTTTGTGTACCAACTCATAATGCTCGGAAATTTTAATTTGTGAATTTATGTAAATATACGAATTTTTTTTCAAACTACCAAAACTATTTTTAACCCATTGAAAATCAATGACTTATGTATAAAAAAAGACCTACATATGTAAGTCTTTGATTATCAATTAGTTATGAAAACGTACCTTTATAGGGTAAAATCTTCACTACTTTTAAGTCCTTTTGTACTTTGTGTTTTATTACCTACGACGGTAATTTTAGTTTGCGTTTGTTGTTTTTGTTCTTTCAAAATTTCTTTGATTTCTTCTAGAACTTTTAATACCATGTCTAACTTTGTTTCTATTGCCATAACTTATTCTGTTTCGTTTGAAATTATATCACTATATTCTTTTGCTGCTTTTGGGTTTCTTTGTAAGAACAATTCTAATGCCATTTCATATCTATTCAACTCTATTTCATTGATTAGGTTTTCTGCATAGAAACTATCAATGACTTCTTGCATTGAATCAACGATATTCACTTTGTAAATATCACCACCATTTAACATTTGTGATTCAATTTTAATTCTTTCGTTTTCTTCTTTTAAGGAATTAATATCCCTTCTTTGATAGTAAGCAACTGCCATTAATGTAAGTGCTCCTATAACCAATGCGGTACTTTGATACCAGTCTGTAAACTTTTTCATAACGTTCAAATTTCTCCTTCGGTATGTTGGAGGTTATCATCCCATCCATCTCTACCGGCGACATTATTAATATCTTTATCCCAATTAAGGAAATCTTCCCCTTTATAGGTAGGGTGAGTTCTTTTCATGTAATCAATTCCGCCTGCCCATAACCAAGCGATTACTCCTGCGAATGCAATAGATAAGATGATAGCTGCCAACATAGTTTTATATATTTAATAGTTAATATGCTAATCCCACCAAGCTCTCATATCCGTCCCATCATATTTCTCACCATACATTTTTGAGTTTTCAGTTCCTTTGAAAATTTCCCAAAGTTCTTTCCACTCAGCTTCCTCTATTTCCTTTGCTCTCTCAAATACCTTTCGGTTATGTTCTTTTTCTTCCGGAGTATCCTTATCAACTAGTGCGTATAATTTTTCATTCTTTTCACCCATTGGATTATCGGTTGTTTCTCCGGTCTCTTCCCATTCCCAATCATGTATGATTAGTTGCCCAAGTTCAGATTCTGCTCTCTCAATGTAATTATCCATTTTATTATTATGGAGTAATTCCAATACCCTTTGTATTGATTTCACTTTTGGATTTCTGGTTTCATCTACTTCATGTCCTCTTTCCCTCAACCCCTTTTCCAAAATTGTCAAAGAGCGACCGAGTACATCCAATGTGAATCTATAATCCCACCAATCGTGCGACCAAAGTTCACGTCTGAATCTCCAAACATTAGAAATAAAATGAGGAATCTTGTAACGAAACAACTCATAACTTCTATATAACGGAGATTGATGCCACACAAGTCTCTTTAACGATTTACCAAATGAATCCGTAAATTGTACATCCATAACTATTTAATTTTAATATTTTTATTTATCAATTGTGTGTTCTATTTTTACTCTTACACATGTTTGTGGTAAATGACAATTCATAAGATAATTGTTTATATATCCCATTATATTTGCTGAACCAATTGGATTAGCTGAGTGAACATATATTTGTGGTAATTGTATCTTTTTATTCATACTTTCGTTTACCAACCATCTTGCACAATCCATTCCAGTCTTTTCAGTTATGTGAGAATAATCCAATGTGTAGTTTGGTGAAACATTATCATAATACTCTTTCATTGCACTATCACCCAAATCGTGATCTAGAGAAATTAGTTCATAACTATCCAATCCATATAAATTAATATGTTTGATAAATTCATCATAACTACGAACCACTTGCCAATTCTCTATATCGGCCGGTGTTCTTAAATCATCCAAGTACAATTTCATTTTTTGAGTTCTCATATAAAATCTATTTCTCTTGTTTCAAAATCATAATTAAAACTAATTGGGTTGTTTTCCGCATTGTATGCTAAGTTACAATTACAACCATTAAAGGTATATCCCCAATCAGTTTCCTTATACCCATACGCTTCGTGTATGTGACCTGCAAAGTGTAAGTGTGGGTTAACCTCTCTCATTTTATAATACAAATCTGAACATCCAACATTTTGGTTTGTGTTGTTCGTCCTATCATTATATCCATAAATCGGAGTATGGGTGATAACAATATCAGTATCGGTTGGTATTTCATTCCAACACTCTGCTATATCACTACCTCTATCTTTATTGAATGCCCACCCATATCCGAATGATGGTGAATAAGGTGAACCCCAAATGTTAATACCTTCTAACTTAATAGAACTATTCTCTAAGTAGTATATACCCATTTTTGGTAACTCACTCAATAGTTCAATCAACCATTCTGGTTTACCTTTTGCTCCCGGTGCTTCAAATCTTCTCTTTTCAAAATATACTGCTTTTTCTTCATACAATCTCTCACTGTCAAAAACAAGATCGTGGTTTCCAGCGATAAATACTTTGTGTGTATAATCTTGCTTACCAAACCACTTAATGAAAGTTTCTACTTCGTGTTTCCTACCTATGGAAGTAAAATCGCCGGAATGAATTAATATATTTCCACCCGGCAATTTCCCATTCAGTTGATTATGTTTATTGTGCGTGTCACTTATGTGCGTTATTCTTGTTCTCATTTTCGTAATCTTTTTTTCCTACTAACTGATATGCATCCCAAAGTTGTCCTAATGCGTATTCTATTTGAAACTTAATTTCTTCATCCTCTTTGGTTAATGGATGCTTCAAACAATGTTCATCCAATGTACACATTATTACATGCAACCTATCCATTAACTCTAAGTAGTGACCTGAATTAATTGAGTTCTTTTTTGGTTTCTTTAATGACATCTGAAATACTTTTGGTGGGATTCTCTTTTGCTTTCCTAATTGCCCTAATGATAAACTCTCCCAATTTGTTTTTATCATCTAGCTTCTTAATCAACTCATTTAGGGTATCTAAATCTTCATAAAACTTACCCATAGAAATACTCATTTAGTTTGTTACACAAATATACGAAAAAATCCCCAATTTACCAAATGTATTTTGGGGATTTTGATTATCAATGACTTATACATATAAATTTTTCATATATGTTATTATACCTTTACAACGTGGTCGGCGGCGTATGTGGCAATAGGACCTAATGTTTTATATCTAACTTTGTATCCCATACCTTCAACTAATCCAACTGCTTGCCTCAATACTTCATTTGATTTGTATTTAGGGTCTGGATTAATATCAATATCAATCCATTTTGCTTTTGGTATTCCTGCGTTTTTAAGTTCCTCTGCACATTCTACTGCGTACCATACTTCATTCATCAATCTTACTGAACGCGTTGGTTCTCTATCTGCTTTCCATCTTCTATAAAGAACGTGTGCTCCTTTTCCTTTATGGTATAACGCAATTACGATTGCATATATCGTCTTATCTATAAAGTTCTGTGAATCACACCCTATTAATATTTCAATCTCTCCACTTGTCTCTAAATAGGTTTTAACGTATGGTATCAATTCAAACTCTTCCTTATCGTAAAGTTTTTTGACTAACATTATTTTTCACTTTTGGTTTCCTTCTTAATTGTTAGAATAGCCTTATCAACTCTTGAATCAATCTTTTTTGATAATTCAGAGAATTTGTTATTCATCTCTGTCTTAAATTCAAAAATCTGTGATTTTACTAAATCCAAATCTGCCATTACTTTTTCTTTTCTTTTAGCACTTTTTTGTACTTCAATCCACATAAAAATAATTGCGATACTGAATACTCCCAATAGAAACATTGAAATTGGGTGAGGTAGTGAACTAACCACTACTTCATCTGACATTTTAGGTAATTGAACAACCTGTAAAAACTTCTGATACATAACTTTTTGTTTTTTTGTTAATAATGGTTTTAGAAAATTTCCAATAATTTGACTCCGACTTTGGTTCTGAGCGGCCCCCATATCGATAAGAGGGCAACTTCTAGCAGGACTCCACTCCTTCCGACAGGAATGAAGAAACATATGCCTTTTTTAAGACGATACATTTATCAGAAACTATTTCTAAACAACTTTGCTCTCTAGCAAAATTATTGTGGATGGTTAGGGAGTCGAACCCTACTTTACTGAGTCGGAGTCAATGGTCTTACCGCTAGACGAACCACCCGTATTTTGATATATCAAATATAAATATAATTTTTGATATAACCAAAATAATTTTTTTATCTGTACCTAATTTTAGGTCCTTTTAAAATTGGTTTTGGAAACATATTACATCCTCTATTCTTTTTGAATAATTGTTTTCCAGGATGGAGTTCATAATATCTTTCCTTAGCTTTTCTGCCAACAATTATTTGCTGACTACACGATGATAGCAAAAATGCCACCATCAAAAATAACAAAATTTTCTTCATTTTTGTGTGTTTTTCATATTTATTATAGATATAGGTTATCTTATTTTTTAATTAAAATCAATTCTTATGAACAAAGAACAAGTATTAGGACTTTTAAGACACATTCTAACTTTTGCTGGTGGTGTTGTTATCGCCAAAGGTTTAGTTGAAGAATCTCTATACACCGAATTAGTTGGTGGTGTAGTTGCATTGGTTGGAACTGTTTGGTCAATTGTTTCTAAAAAATCAGTTGTTTAATCATTAAATAAACTTTAAAAGGAGCCGGATTTATTCCGGCTTTTTTTTTAATATTTAGGTAAAGTTTTTAATTCTTTTAAAAATAAATCAATACCTTTGTTGTGATTCATTTCCCAATCATCTGAATTTCCATCATCGCTGACGAATTTATAACAATGAAAATCAAATCCAAAGTATTTACATACCTTTGCTATTGAATATGCTTCCATATCATATATTAATCCATCTTTTAGATTGGTTTCAAATTTGTCTTGTGTATAACATTGATATCCGTTTTGCCTGAATACTATTTCTTTTCCATTTTTATCAAAAGGTGTTTCTGTTTTAGGCGCAAATGGTTCCGCGTTCATATCACCTTGTACGAATCTGGTACATTTATACAAATTAAATTTTTGAAGAGTTGAACCAGCTGAACCAAAGTTTATTACAATTGTATTTGATGGTTCGTTTTTAATTAATTCTTCTGTAACTTTAATTGCTGCGTTTATCTTACCAACTCCTGTATAAATAACGTTAACATTGGTTGGTGCAAGTTCTTTTGGAAATTCATTTTCTAATGCTACAAATAATATAACTTTCATATTTTGAATTAGAATACTTTTTCTCTGTTTCTTCTTACTTCATCTGCTTCTCTATACAAACGAATCCATGTCATTGATGCATCAACTGCCATCAATACTGGTGCCATTGCTAAGATTGCTAATGTTTCTAATCCAGGACTTGCATGTACTGGGTCCACTTTTCTTTTTGAATAACTGCGATACATTTTATATACACAATATATAACTGATATCACATAAATTGTAAATAACATATTTTTTTGATTTTATTAAATATACGAAAGTTTTTTTAAACTTCCAAATTAAAGATTTTTTCTGCTTTCAATTCTGTTTTTAATGTGAGTTGGATAATATCCTATAATAAGACATAGTAATATCACTAAATATGCTTCCATATTAAAGAATTATAATTTTATTTTAAATTTAGATTATGCGTACAACCAACCGGATACCTTTCCATTACTACGAACTTCGGAGTGAATGCATTCTCTATGTTCATT
>JACCDO010228974.1_pt1 | contig 11837 bp, 10 predicted proteins | sample 7446101 | NCBI WGS metagenome assembly JACCDO01 (sample SAMN15323440, study PRJNA562643) | freshwater metagenome | isolation source: river surface water | place: USA:Blue River Watershed | collected 2017-08-16 | reverse complement strand
ATATTATTGAAGATGGTATATATACCATTACCTTTACCAGCGACTTGAACTTCAAATGCAGGCATTTTATATCGGTAATGGGTATCATTATCGTTTCCATTCATGTTAATTTCCATTAAATTTATATTAACAATAGATATAAAAATAATATTTTCAATTTTTTAAATCTATTATTAAATAATGTCAAACAAATATACAATTGAACCTAAACATCACGAAATCAAAGTATTAAGTTATAATGTAAGCTGGGAATCATTAGAATCAGCTAGTTCATCGAAATTAGATATGACCCATTGTAAAGAACAAGATTATAACCCTAACACAAATTCGAATACAAAAACTAATAAATGTACATCTAATATAGCCCATATAATTTCACAATTAGGAATTAATAAAATATCAAAACCAGATTGTAAATATTTATATGATTTCGTATTTTTACAGGAAATTGTTAACTCTGAAAATCAATGGGCTTGTTTAGAAAAAGAAATAAATAAACTAGAACCTGAGTTTTTAAAAAATTTTAATATTGAATATACTGAAGATTTACCTGCTGGAATTATAACATTATATAATAAAAATTATTATCACTTGATTTATAAACTTCAAGGCAAATTATCAAAAAATGATCTGCTTGCGGATCATAGACCCTGGCAAATTTTAGTATTTGAAGAAAATATTATTGTAATTAATGTTCATTTTCCACATTTAGTAAATTATCAAGAAGAAGCATTAAATATACTCAAACATAATATTAAAAAAGTGAAAGAACTAATAGGTATTAATTTTTCCAATTATAATTTTTTTTTAGCAGGAGATTTTAATAATGGTGATCCATCTCAACTCCAAAATTTTCCATTATTACTTGTTGATTTTAAAAAACTTTTTTATATAGAACCAACAAAATTATTAACTTGTTGTGTTCCTAATGATTTTCCAACTTATGATAAGTCATATGACCATATTTATTCCTCTATTTCACCAGCAATTTTTTATCACACATTAAATCAGACAGAAACATTTTCAAATAGTGATTTAATTATGATGTCAGATCATATACCAGTTTTTGCAATATTTAAGTATAATTCTATAAATTTAAAATCTGTTACAAAAAAATACCAAATAAATTATTTCTAATTAAACATATATTAATAAAATGAGCAATAAAAAATATAGAATAAATTTAAGTGGAAATGTTTTTAGTGATGATATAGAAGCATCTGAAATAGTAGGTAAAATCAAAATAAACGGTGAAATAGAATCAGACACAGAAATTGAATCATCAAATAATGTAATTACAAATGATCATATAAAACTTAATAATCATAATGTTGAAATTATTCCAGATAAATTAAAAACTAATTCAATTATTAATCCTCAAATCCAATTAGAACCAAAACCACAATCATTTTTTACAATTAATATACCTCAAACAAATAATTTGTCGAAAGAAAAATCTTATAACCCATCGTATGTTGCAATTGCTGTTCCAGACATTGAAAATCAAATTAGCCCATTAAAAGTACAAGATTATCAAAAAATACCTTTGGATGATATGGATAAAAAAATTTATAAAATGGATCCACTAATTAATAAGATATTTACAAGCGCAGATGAAGAAGAAGCTTCTAGATTGTTTGAAGAACTTAAATATAAAAAACAACTTTTAGAAAATTCCACATTTATAATCGATAATATTGATAACATTAGAAATCATGTGGGTGAATTTAAAAGATTATATAATGAATTCAATAATAAATTTTTAACAGTTCCAACTAAATATAAATCAGAGTTAATTGAATTAAATAATTCAATAGATTTAATGGTAGAGAAACAAAAACAATTACAAATATTAGAACAGGCTTATGGAGAATTTAATGAAACAATTAAAGAATATAAAGTTAATGAAATATTTGGATCTATTATTAAAAATCTTAATATGTTTGGTCTTAAAACTAGTGCATCAATGAGTGAAATATTAAGAGGAACATATAATGGTAGTCCAGTTTATATTAAAATGTTTGGTCAAAAAACAATTCATAATTCATCAAGTGGTTTAGAATATGAACAAAGAATTTATAGATATATTAAAGATAGACAATCATTGTTAAATCCAAACCCAAAATTATTAGTTAGTTCAATTTTTGTTCCAGTTCATGATGTTTTTAAAATTAGAAAGTACGATTTTTACAATTTAATAGATTCTAAACTAAAAATTAAAGATGGAATTCATAATGACAAATATTATTATTCTACAACAATAAATGATAACACAAAAGTTTTATATACAAATGTACCACCTCCAATAATTTCATCGAATGATTATGTTTATTTTATTGTAACCGGAGATACATCATCTCAAGAATATCATCATTTTTTCTTAAATAACATTGACAATAAAAATAATATTATAAATACTTTGTTTGATGTTTTTTATGCAATTTATTTATTAAATGAAAAATTTAAAATCAATCATAATGATATTCATTTTTCTAATATATTAATTAAAAATAACACCCATCGTAAAAATTATTATATAGATTCAATATTTATGTCTAGAGAAGTAAATTGGGAAGTTTTAATTTATGATTTTGATGGGGCTTATTTTGATGGAATAATTAATAATAAACTGATTGATAATAGTTTTATAAATGTGGGAAAATCTAATAATTTTAATTTAACAAGAGATGTTTGGACTATTTTAAATTCATTTTGGTCTACTCTTAATTATAAAATTAAAAATTTAACAAAACAAATGAATGAAACTAGAGATATGGTACTTGCTCAAAAAATAAATTCAATAGTAAGAAAATTAAAAGTGCATTATATGAATGTATCTGTAAGCAAATTTATACCTGCAATTTCAAAAAATTATTTATTCGATTTAGTATATAGAATTATATTACAAACCCCAGAACAAATTGAAACATATGAACATAATATTATAGAGTCAAACACAAAAAAATTATATTGGAATATTTTTTGTGAAAAATCGTTAAATCAAGTATGTAACCAACCAAATTGGCCTGACCAATCAGCCCAAAATGTTTTAAAAAGATTTCTTAAAAATCCAGATTATATACCAATTCTTGGTTTTGACCAAATGGATGCATTTAATAAAAAATATGAACGTTTGTATCTTAAATATAAACAAAAGTATTTAAATTTAAAAAACAAAATTAATAAAACAGGTTAATTTAAATTTGATTTAATTGATCTAAAACAACTGATAATAAAGATTTCATATTAATTATTAAGTCTTTATTTACTTCAGATATTTTTGAATTATCTTTATGTCCAATTTGTAATTTAATTTGATTTTTAACACTACCATCAAATAAAAATTTATTTAATATTTTTAATTTGTCAAAGATATTAGATTGGTCTTGTTTAAACATACTTACATATTTTATAATTTCCATTGGTTTATTTTTTTCATCATATTCTTTAATTAATAATGGAGGTTTTTTAGTAATATTTTCTGTTTTTAATTCGGTTTTTGGAGAATTTATAGGAGTTTTTGGAAAGTATTTAACAAGACCAGTAGAAGTTTTATTTAGTTTTTCATTAGGAATTGGTTTAATGTGATTAAAATGAGATGTAATTTTATTTATATCAAATTTAGCATTTAATTTATTATTATCTGTATTATAATTTTTAATAGGATCAATTGTTTTGTATAAAACTAATTGAGTTGCTTTTTTCTTATTTTCAATAAAATCATAAAAGGAAGCAGATAAATTTAATAATCTTAAGTTATTACAAAATCTAAATAAAACTTTTACAATTGAATTATTTTTAAATTCGCTATCTAACATTTTAATCAATGGGCTATTATCTTTAATAGTATTATTAAATAATAATAGATTGTTGATTTTTGAAATTTGTAAACTAATATAAGCTGCATTTATATCAGTTAGTTTACTAGAATTGATATTAAGATCTTCTAAATTATATATGGTTGTTTTTTGGTAAATATTTTCAAACATAATAATAACATGAGATCCCATAATTCTTGAATTATAATTTTTAGTTAGTTTATCTGTTAAATTAAAAATTTTATTGATAAATGTACTATCAAGAGGATCTAAATTTATTTTTGTTGAAATAAAATTATTTGTAAATTCTTCTTCAAAATTAATTTTTTTATAATTAATTAAATCAAATACACCATCGTTAGTAATATTTATTATGTTAATAGAAAAAGGAAAGGTCTCTAATATAAATTCATCAATTAATTGATTGATTAAATTAGTAAAACCATATGTGTAATCAAAAGTATTTCCAAATAAAACAAATGAATTAGTAATTTTGTCAGTTGGAACAAAAACAGAATTATATTGTAAATGTTTTATTAATTCAAGTTTATACTCTTGATTTAGGGTCATATTTTCAATGATCCTATTAAATTTATATTTCTTAGTAAAAGTATTATCTTCCAGCGAATTGTTATTATTATAATAACCAGAACAATATGAGACAGAAAAGTCAAAAAATGCAATAATTTCGTTTATCCCCATTATTATATAAAATAAAAAAAATTGATATATATTTATAATATTTTACAACCAATAATTTTTAATGGAATCAAATTTAAGTCAAAACACACATACTAATCCTAGCATCAACGAAACTGAAAGTGATAAAACTAATAGAGTTGAAAAATATGGTTCTAAATTATTAGAATATCCAAATTTCTGGCCAACAACAAGACCAATTAATCAAATAATTGAAGAATTTAAAGATATTGAATCTGGAACAAGATTAACTGATAAAATTGAATCTATTATTGGAAGGATTTTACAAATTAGATCGTCTGGTAAAAATCTTTATTTTTATACTTTAGCTATTGATGGTCACACTTTTCAAATTATGTCCGATGTTAAATCTTATAAAAGTATGGATGAATTTTATACTGTACATGATATGATTGGTCGTGGAGACATTTTGGGTGCAACAGGATACATTTGTAAAACTAAAAAGGGCGAATTATCTTTAATACCAAGTGAATTAAAAATATTATCTCCATGCCTTCGTCCTCTTCCGTCAACATTTTATGGGATTGAAGACAAAGAAATTAGATATTCTAATCGTTATTTAGATTTAATTATTAACTCGGACATTAGAGAAATTTTTATTAAACGCCACAAGGTTATTAATTTTTTAAGAAATTACTTAACTCAAAAAGATTTTATTGAAGTTGAAACTCCAGTTCTTTCTGAAATGGCTGGTGGTGCTGCTGCTAAACCATTTATTACCTTTCATAATGCAATGAAACAACAAATGTATTTAAGAATTGCTCCAGAATTGTATCTTAAACAATTAATTATTGGAGGTTTAAATAAAGTTTTTGAAATTGGAAAACAATTTAGAAATGAATCAATCGATTTAACTCATAATCCCGAATTTACATCCTGTGAATTATATGAAGTTGGAGCTGACTATATTAAATTAATGGATATGACTGAAGACTTTATGACAAAACTTGCAATTGAAGTTAATGGTACAACTAAAACCAAATGGTTCGGTAAAGATATTGACTTAGCTGGACCATATCCTCGTTTAGATATTATGGACACATTAGAAAATCAAATTCAAATTAAATTAGATGATCCAAATTTTAAATTACCAGATATTAATAGTTCAAATGCAACTGAAGAATATACTAATTTAATGAATATGCTTGAAGTTACAATTAGTCCTCCACTAACTCTAAATCGTTTAGTTGATGGATTAATTGGAGAATTTGTTGAACCTTTATGCACTCAACCAACATTTTTAATTAATCATCCTCAAATTATGAGTCCATTAGCAAAACCACATCGTTCACAACCAGGAAAAACAGAACGTTTTGAACTTTTTATTAACAAGAAAGAATTTTGCAATGCTTATACAGAATTAAACAATCCATTTATTCAAAAACGTATTTTTGATGAAGTTGCTAAACAGAAAGCAGCTGGTGATGATGAAATACCACCATCTGACGAAAATTTCATTAAAGCTCTTGAATTTGGCCTTCCACCAACTGGAGGCTGGGGTCTAGGTATTGATCGTACTGTAATGTTACTTACTGGACAAGATTCAATTAGGGAGGTTATTGCATTCCCAACTAGAAGGTCAAAAGATTAATAATAATTACAGACCAAACTCAATAAACCCGTCTATTTTATAAAAATAGTTTAAAAAAATTGTCTGTAAGGGCAAGAATTAATAATTCTTGTTCCTGCGATATAATTTTTATTAGTTTGTTATTTTTATTTAAAAATTAAAAACGTTGAAAATAATATAAAAAAATTGAAATAATTATATAGTTAAATCTAATTCTAATATATCACAATGACAAGTTGTATAAAATATAATGAATATAATAAAACTATTAAATGCTATTTCTGTAATGGCAACCACGCTTGTCGTGATTGTCCAAAAGAAGCAGAATTAGCACCAACATTTAGAAAACGTGTTGGAGGAATGTTTGAGTATTGGGCTGCTGATAATATTAAGTGTCAAAACTGTAATTGTAAAACACTTAAGGTTATTGGAAACCATACCCCATCGCTTGATTTGATTTGTCAGAATCCTGAATGTAATAAAAAATATGAAGTTAAATCTAAATGTCTCAGTGTTTCAAAATTACCATCTGATATAAATTTACCACATGGTTCTTATAATGATTATTTATATCGCCTTAAGGAAGGTCTAAATTTAATTGTTATTATTTATGGGGTAGATCGAGTTAAAAAAACTATTAGTATTAGAGAAGTTATATATGCTAATAACAATGATCTACTTAATGAAAATTTAGTTGAAGTTGAAAAAAGAACAGATTCTAATCTTTCAACAATTATGATTAAAAATAAAAATTTATTAAATAAACTTCATCTTGAAACAACAAATATATGTTTAAGCTTTCAAAATGATATTAATAAACATGCAGTTAGTGTTAGTGTTTAATTTATAATTTATTTGTTTAGAAACAGTTATTAGATTGTAAACAGGTAAAAAAATTGATTTTTTTATAATTTTAGTTTAATAGTATTGAATTTAATGGATTATTTCGATGATGACGAACAAAATACTAATACTAAAGCTAATAACCAAACATTTACTATAGAGATGTGGGTTGAAGTTAATGGAAGAAAAAAGAACACTTATGTTAGTGGATGGACTCTTCCAGAAGCAGAATTAAAAGAACATTCTAAAACTATCAAGAAAAAGAATGGATGTAATGGGACTATTAAAACAATTCCAAATGAAGCAGGAAATGGATTTATTACTGTGCTACAGTTTCAAGGGGACCATTCTGATTATATTAAAGAATATTTGACTAAAAATGGTGTTGACGAAGATAGTATTAATATTAAAGGCTAAGGCTATACAAATAATATTATTATTAAAGCAAAATTTCTAACATTATTTTAAAAACTAATTGTTTATTAAATTTATCTTGGTTTGTTGTTAATTTATCTTGGTTTGTTGTTAATTTGTCTTGGTTTGTTGTTAATTTGTCTTGGTTTGTTGTTTTAGTAGTATATTATATAAAAAAATTGAAATTTATAAGGGCTAAACACCGAATTCATATAATCTTTAATGTCTTCTAATACTAGTTCTGCTACTAATAATACCAATACCAGCACCTCTCGCCGTGGTAAGAAGAGCAATCAATCTTCTTCCGAAGTTGTTGTTCCTGAGTCCAATGTCGAGATTGTTCAAGAAGCCTCTGTTGAGGTTTCCACATCTGAAGTCGAGGAATCAACTCCCGTCGTTCAGGTAGAGAAGGCCCCTCCAGTTAACTTCTGGAAGGAAAAGATGCGTCGTGACGCCGAAGCTGCCGTTCAAAAGGCAAAGGAAGCACTCAAGGCTGCAGAGGAAGCAAGTGCTTCTGTTGAAAAGACCATCAAGTCTGCTCAACAAGCCACTTCCCATACCAAAAAGGTTGAATCTGAGTCTAATGAGAAATCAGAGGACAAAGATGGTTGGGAAACCGTGAACACCAAGCGTAAGGGTCCATTCAAGGGCAAGCCTCAAACTGCTCGTGCATCTACTCAAACCAAGCCCGTTGCTCAAGCATCTACACAAGCACCTACCCAAGCACCTGCAAAGGTTCAATCCAAGCCTGTATCTGGTGACAAGCAAGGATTCAAGCCAAAGCAAGGTTCTGATCAACAACCTCGTAAGCCTCGTGATCAAAAGTTTGTTCCAAAGGAGCCAACTGAAGAGCAAGTTGCTTACCGTGCTCGCAAGGCTGCTGCACTTGATATTGCTCAAAAGGCAATGATTCAGGAGTGTGTTAATGCATTCCCTTCAAACTCCCGCGAGGATGTGAACTCTCAACTTCGTTTTGTGATTAACTATCGTAAGACTTTGGTGATCGATGTTTCTCAAGACATCCCTGTTCAACACGAGGGAGAGACCTTTCAATTCTCTCGTGAGCGATTCATGGAGAACCGCTACTTTCAAAACCTGGTTCGTGACGCCTTTGTGCCACTTGTTCCAGATGGATGGCTCCGATTCTTCCAAGGACGCAACGAAGGAACTTACTGCATTGGCATTCAACTCCGCCGTGATTAAGGTCAGGTCTATGGCTAACTAGTTCAGATTTATTCTGAATTATTCTAAGCCTTTCATTTATTAAATAATTAATTTAATTATTAACATATTCATTAAGTTTATAATTTATTAAGTTTCTATTTGATATATTTCAGATAAATGACAAGTTATTTTAATATCTTGGTATTTATTTTTGTCACCAATTAAATATAATTCAGACTTGTATAATTCTATACAGGGTATAAAACTAATTGACTCTTCTGAACCAACAAATGTATCCAAGCTAATTAATATGTGTTTACTGTCTGATATTTCAATTCCTGATATTAATTTTTGTACTGAAATAAAAATTTGGTTTGAATTTTCCACAGTTATTTTATTTATTTTACTGTTTATAATTATTTTTAAATTTGAAGAATTTTTAATAAGAAGAGACTTATTAGAGGACAATTTATCATCAAAATCTAAAGTTTCATTTTTTAAATTTTTAATTTGAATTAGATTATTAGTAATGTCCATAACAATAATTGTACTATAAAGATAGATAAAATATTTTTTATTAATATTTAAAAAAAGGTTAACTATTCTGAATAATATGGACTATCAAGTAATTGAAATAGATAAGGGTTTAGAATCATATCTAAAAGTAAAAATCAAGAAAAATAATAAACTAATTGATTCACCAGATCCTTTACTTGAATTATATAAAGGAAAATTATTTTCATATTTAATCAAAAATTTTACAAGCGATTGTATAAATTATTTTGGGACTCAAATTTTTTCAGTTAAAAAATCATATAGTAGAACATTAACAAACATATTATCAAGTTGGATGTTTTCACTTTATATTAATTATGATTTTAGCGGAGACTACTTTTTTCCAACTAATTATTCAGATACAAAGTCATTAGAAAGTACTTTAAAAGATTTATGTAAATATGATAGCAGAATTATAAATGCGGATGATAAAATTAATAAGGTTGTATCTAATTTAAAACATAATTATAAAAATTTATTAGAAATGTTATCTGAATATAAAAAATCTTACACATACAAAAATAATAAACAAAATTACAGAATTAAAAAAATAATGACAAATATTAAAAAGAATAAAAATTCAGAAAAAGAAACTACTTTTTACAAGTTTGAAATTATAGTATCATTTAGCATCAAAGATAAAAGATTAAATAACATCTTAAACAATATATTACTTCCAATAAAAATTTATGAAAAATTAGCAAATAATTTTACTGGACAAAAAAATAAATTTGATGATTATCTTTGGAGTATAATTTTTAGATACCAATTACTTGGATCTAATAATCATCAATTAGCTGTTTTACCAAATATAATGGATTTAATGAAACAAGATTATAAACTAAATTTTGAATGCTTTGCATCATCAATCAATAGTACATTTCCAAACTATTGTTCAATTTATTGGGATTTAGAAAAACATTTTGGATCAGTAGGAAGTTTTTTTAATATTGTTCCACTAAAAGGAACATTTGGATTTAATCCACCATATCAAAAAGATATTATTGAATTAGGAATAAATAAACTATTATACTTTTTAAAGGAAACGAACGAAGAGCTAACTTTTATAATTACTATTCCAATATGGGATTTAGAAGGAAGAAATAAAATGAAAGAGTTATATAACAATGAATTAGAGAAGCAAAATATTGATTATGGAGATTTTTCAATAATTTCTCATCTAAAAAATTCAGAATATTTTAGAGGAATTAGATTAATTCCAAAAGAAAAATTCACCTATATTGATCATAATTTTGAATTATACAAAAATAAAACAATACAAAATACTTATGTTATTATGCTATCAAATAAAAATACAGATTTTAATTCAATAAATAATTATGATTTTGAAAATAATTATGTGGATGGTGAGATTGATATTGAAAATGATAATAGTGATTATAATGAAAATAAAGAACATGAATCAAAGGATATAGAAGTTTAATAAAATTGAATTAAAAAATTATTTATTGTATTAAATTTGATAGTAATGACTTGGACCTGGACTGTTAATTCTATAAAAGAACCAATAATTATGATTGTTACAACTGGTTTAACATATTGTTTTTTAAGATTTGTGCTTATTAATACTATTTGCTGGTATTGTAAGTATAAGGAAGAAAAATTAAAAAAATTAAAGTGTGGTTACTATTGAAAAAATAAAAAAATTGAAAAATATTAAGTCAAAATTAATTTAAATTCATATAATGTCATATGTATATAAATCTCATTATATTAATAATACCATTCCTGAGTTATTTACTAACACATCAACTTATATCATTGGACTTTTTATGACAATATTTTCATTAGCTTCAATTAAAAAATATTGGAACTATATTATAAGAAAATATTATTATACTTCAAATTATCAGACTGCAAATGAAACTACTAATAAGAAGCAAACAAAAAATTTCCAATATCTATTAGAGAGTCCAAAAAATTATGTTTTTAATGCTAATTTTTTAGATTCTGTAACTTATGATTCAAGCCCCTTAATTAAATGTATTGATGATTTTTGCAAATCAAATGGAGTGTACAATAAAGAGGGCATTATTGTTAGTCTTTCTGGAGGTGTTGATTCAATGGTTACACTTGCTATTTTACTTCACTTGCAAAAAGAACATAATTTTAAAATTTACACTGCTTCAATTGATTATGGTTTAAGAGATGAATCAAATGATGAGTCTAATTTTCTAATTGAATATACTAAACTATTTGGTATTAAAAGTTATGTTAGTTATGTAAAGGGTGTTAGTAGAAAGAAGGAAGAATCTGGTTCTAGATCTGAATTTGAAGAAGAATCAAGAAACTTGCGCTTTAATACTTATAAACAAATTATGCAAGAAAATAATTTATCCCCAGATACTGGTGTTTTTGTAGCTCATCATCAAGATGATATTGTTGAAAACATTTTTACTAATAGTATGCGTGGTGGAAACTTACTTGATCTTGAAGTTATGAAAACAACTAACACTATTAATGATGTTAAAATTATGAGACCATTAATTGGATTCAAAAAGCAAGTAATTTATGAATTTGCCCACAAGTTTGGTGTACCATATTTTCTTGATACAACTCCTCATTGGTCTAAACGAGGCCTAATGCGAAACAAAATTTTTCCATTACTTGATTCTGTATTTGGTGTTGATTGGCGAAACAAACTAAAACAACTCGGTACTCAATCAAATGAATGGGGCGAATATGTTGATAAGTATGTGGTTAAACCATGGATGGATCAAATTTGGAAAGGT
>JACCDO010116992.1_pt1 | contig 11838 bp, 3 predicted proteins | sample 7446101 | NCBI WGS metagenome assembly JACCDO01 (sample SAMN15323440, study PRJNA562643) | freshwater metagenome | isolation source: river surface water | place: USA:Blue River Watershed | collected 2017-08-16 | reverse complement strand
GAAATGTCTTGCTTTACATTATTTACCAGAATGCAACTAATATTTCAATGATTTAAATAAATTTTATATATTTTCAATTATTGGTATTTCTATGGTCCGGACCATATTTTATTTCTTATAATATCATAATATTTTGATGGATTATGTCTTACTTTACATAATTTATCAGTAAGTGAGTACTATTTCAATGATTTTTATAAATTTCAATAATTGGTATTTCCATGGTCCGGACCATATTTTCTAAAATCATCAATTTCTTATATTTTCATGATATTTTGATTGGAAATGCCTTACTTTACATTATATATCAGTATGTGACTAGTTGTTCAATGATTTATTAAATTTTTATAAATCCAATATTTTGAGACTTGGTATGGTCCGGACCATATTTTCTATAATCATCAATTTCTACAATTTTCATAATATTTTGATGGATAATGTCTTACTTTACATTATTAACCATAATGTAATCATTTTTTACATATTTTGATTAAATTTTTATATATCTAATATTTCAGTCTTCGTATGGTCCGGACCATATTTTCTAAAATCATCAATTTCTTATATTTTCATGATATTTTGATGCATAATGCCTTACTTTACCATGTTTACTAGTATGTAACTACTTTTTTACTATTTTGATTAAATTATTATAAATTCCAATAATTGGTAAATTATGAAATGCGGACCCATCAAAAAATAGTAGGATCTTAATAAAAAAAATTCTGCTGGGTAGAATTGAATTTTTATGATTGCATTCGATTAGTATTATAATTTCACGTGTTTTAAAGAAAAAAACGGATGAACAAGTAGTTTAGATAATTTTCTATAGAAAGTTCAATATTTTTGGAGGTGGGTCAAAAACCGGCCTCGAAAAAAAAAGTGTTTAATCTAACGATTTTGATATGAATTTGCCATTTATTATAATTCGTTATGATGGCCTGCTATTTAGAATGCTTAATTTGATGGTTTTTACATGAAATAATGACTAATCCCTAAATTATCCCGGCCCTTCAAGGGCCTGGGTACCGGTAAGAAAAGGGCCGGGTTGTTAAAAGTCTATATTCCCATGGGCCAATTTCTAATATTTTTAGCGATTTAGATTCGCAAGGTATGATTTGCTTACAAATGTTTGACTCGAAATAGGACGTATCGCTAGAGTTAAATAGTCAGACATTACCGGAACAATTCAGAGGTCGTACAGTAGGAACCTACCTAAGTTAAGTGAACTACCTTGAACTACCTCGGTTCGTGGGTACTCGGATCAAGGACAGATCATAAATTAGGAGAGTTTCATTGGAGGAGAGTTTCATTGGAGGAGAGTTTCCAAAGAAAGCTATCTGAGATAGTGGTTTCAATAAACTATCATGGTTTTATTTCTCGTTGTTGTTATAGTTTTAAGTTTATCTGTTAGTTTTAGCTATGCATTATCTAATGAATATAACTTATTTGGAACTGAAAGAGTATTAATTAATGATGATGATGCAAATTTAGGTTATAATAAAACAGAACTTTGTAAGCAGGCTGATGAAGCTACAGCTAGTCAATGTTATTTAAAAGGGAATTATTGCTACTTTGGATCTAGTACAAGAAATGTAACATATACAACTTCGACGTTAATTGGTGAGCAAACAAATGTGATACAATGTGAAAATGCTTCGGCTATTAATTATATGATGTGTCCATTTGGATATTATTGTCCAGATAATACTACTTTAACTAGTTGTCCACGTGGATATTTCTGTTATGCAGGCTCAATAGGTACAATAATTATTATTAATTCATACAACATTTTTTTATATAATTTTTTTTATTTATAGAGCCGACACGATGCACATTTGATTTAGCTGCTTGTCCACTTGAAAATACAAAACAGCCTTCAAAAGGTGTATACTTTATCCTTTTTTTATTAATACTTTTCGGTTGTATGATTACTTATATTGCATATATTAAGCGAAGTTTATTGAAAGATATGGTACAATTAAATCATGCCATCGAAACAGAGCATCTATACCACGAAGAATCAGTAATTTCTGAGCAAGAATTATATTTAAATAATTTGATGTTTTTGTGTGATTTGTCAGCTGAACGTGTTAAAAATGTATTAACGGAGTATAAAACTTTGTCCAATAATTCTAAAAAAGGTTATGAAAAAAATGATATTGAATTAGAAGCGAATATAAATGATACAATTCAAATTATAAAACCTCAAGTTAATGTAGGCTCTGTTGTAAAATTAATGTTTTCATCAAATATAGTAAACTCAAGTCAAGATAAAGTATACCAAAGCAAAATGAAGACTTTTATAAAATCAAAAAAGTTTCAGCAATTCATGTATAACATGAAAGAATCTAGAAGGCGCTCGGCATCGGTATATACTAGTAATGGACATTTTCATTTTTCTAGAGTTCCAGATCCATTGTATGTTTCATTTGATAATCTTAATTTAAATTTGAAAAAGAGTGGAACACCAATCTTAAAAGAAGTTTTTGGAAAAGTCTCGCCATTTACAATTACTGCATTAATGGGAAGCTCGGGTGCAGGAAAAACGACACTGTTAAGTTTATTACGTGGTCAAGCTCATTTTGCAACAACTTCAGGACATATTTATGTCAATGGTAATGAAGTGGAAAGTCTTGTTCCTTTTCGTGACTTGATGGGTTTTGTGCCACAAGATGATATTATGTATGATGATTTGACTGTAGAGGATAATATTGTTTACAGTGCTATTTTGTTTAATAAGAGAGGGTTTACTACCAAAGAAGAAGTTTTACCTATGGTTATTTATGTTATGGATCTCCTTGGAATAACTTTTATTCGTAATTCAATTGTTGGGTCACCTGAGATTAAAGGTATAAGTGGAGGTCAAAAGAAGCGTGTTTCAGTAGCAATGGAACTTATGAAAGAGCCTTCATTTTTTTTACTTGACGAACCAACTTCAGGGCTAGATGCCGCTACTTCTATAAGCTTGTTGACATCACTGCACAATTTAAGTGATTTAGGCGTTAATATTGTAGGTTAGTACATTTTATTTTCTTCATATTTATTTATTTATTTATTTATTTATTCGATTAATGTTAAGCCACATTGCATCAGCCAAGACAAGAGATTTTTGATTTGATAAACAATCTATGTCTATTGGCGCCGGGAGGTAGAGTCGCTTATATGGGTCCTGCGTTTGATTTGTCAAGTTATATGTATAAATTAGGTTATGAATGTCATCCTGGTTCAAACGTTGCAGATTTTGCTATGGATGTTATCGCTGGATTTGTCTGTCCAAAATGGAGTAAAACTGTTCCCCCAGTTAAAGTTATTATTAAAACTATCTGTGATTTTTACCACGAAAATTATCACGAAAACTTTGTAAAGGAACTTGAATATATAAAAAATAAAAAATTGATAATAGAGAATGTTGAATCAAGAAAATCTTTGTGGAATACAGTTGTTAGTGTTGAGAATCAAAATTATTGTGACAGCACTTTTGTTAATACAGTTGTGAAAATTTTCTATAAAACTTTTATCATCCCATTATATACCTCTTTTAGTCGTCAAGTAAAACAATATCATCGTAACTGGTCTAATGTAAGTTACTGTTGTCAGATTCTTGTTGTTCTTGGTTTAATTGTCGGGATTTTGTTTGGTGATATTTGCATTAATCCAGATAACGGTAAGGCTCAAATAGAATCTCAAATATGTTCGTCACAATTAGTATATGCTCTAGTATTGCAATCGTCAGCTTTAAAATTAATTTTAAATGACTCAACTATGAGAACAAGAGAAGAAACGGGTGGTATTCGATTATTACCATTATACTTAGGTAAATTATTTGGTGGATCTTTAGAATTTATTATTTATCCATTTGCGTATTGTGTTGGTTATTATTCAATGATTGTACCAAGAGGTTTCTTTGGTCAATACTGGGTAATGTTTTTATTATTGCATATGGCTATATCTGGTTTATGTAATTTTATCGCTGTTTTTATTGGTGGTAAAAATGCTTCATTAATCGCAAGTGGTGCTATTGTTGTATTTTGGAGCTTCGGGGGTATTACTCCAACAAAGGCAACATTAGAAGAAAGAATGGGTAATTTTGGTACATTAATGAACAGTTTAAGTATGTTTTCTCCTTCATTTAATCTTGCATTGCGTTATGAGTTAGTTCGATATACAGATGCATGGAATGTAGTGACAGATAAATATAAAGCTGCTTATCAAATTGATAGTTTTGATACTTCGCCTTATACTTCAGCACTAATTGCATATTGGATAATTTCAAATACTTTGGCATATTTATGGTTAGAATATAAACGGGATGATTTTAGATTATGGCGCTTGTTTAGTACAAAATATGGTATTGACAAAGTGATTGTGTGCGTAATATCAACTTATGCACAAACAAATCAATTCTTGTCTCGTACCCAAGATCGATTGATCGGGTGTTTAATGAATTGTACGACATCGTGTAATTTTACTAGGGATGATCTAAGAGCTAAAAGGGAGGTTGATGGGATTTCTTTTGTTTCAGTAAATACCAAGTGATAAGGTTAAATATTTACTTATATGTTTATTGTGTGTTAATTATTAAAATTTCCAATTCCTCTTCTCAGAATCGTTTCTATAAATACAGCAGACTGTTAATTTTGCGTGGATATAATTCGCGTTATTATATATATCCCGGCAACCCGGTAATGGTAATTTTTTTTTTTAAAAGACCTAAAATAAATATAAATATAGGATAGAATGAGGGAACATGGAGCCCTTCCATACAAGTTTAGACGATTCAATTGAATAATAGCCTATTTCCTGTTATAACTTTTGGTAAATGTCAGACATTACAATAATTCGTGATCGAGATTGGATATTTAATGCTCTATGGCATAGTTGTAATACTAATAGTAATAATAGTATTAGATTATTGCTGAATATTCCAATAACCTTTATGCTGTTTCAAGGTCGAGTTGTTAAAGGTTTAGAAACGGATCGTGATAGCGGATTAATAAGAAGAATAAACATTGATGATAATGAAACTACGTTTATCCGTGATACTGAAATAATAGGTAATACTTTACCATTACAGGGTTCACTGAATCGTGATATTCAGTGCATGCGTCAAAACCTATTAAAGTTTCAAAAGATTTATATATCAAATAGTAATTTTGTTTTATATAACAGTAATACTGATGAAATACCAATATGTACTGTTACGTACACCGATGGTAATCAAGAAGAATTGACACTAAAAACTTTGGATATTTTAAGCAGAAATGAATCATGGTTGTCACAATTATTATTAGTTCAAGGACATATACCATATGTATCCAATTCTTTAGGTCATTACAATGCAACAAAGAGTAAAGAAACACCACCTGAAATTATTAATGCAATAGATGTAACAACATCTATAGTAGCAAAAACTATTGAAAAAATATATCGCTATTATAATATAAGTGGAAATTTACATTCTAATTCAACCCCTGTATTGACAACATCTGAGATACCATTGGATATTGATAGTATTATTGCATCATATGGAGTAGATTATACTGGTCAACATTTCTTTTTATTCTCAGATTATGTTTCGTTATACTTTAATAAAGATAGAAAAATAATTGAAGAATATTATGAAAATGAAAAAAAATTTCGTGATAATATGGCTGCTCATAGTTTAGCAAAAGATTTGTTATCAATAATTAGACAAGCATTGAAACGTGGAATTTCTGTTGAAGAGTCATTTAAACATTTTGATATTGAAAATTACGGTTACGTTGATGTAGAATTATTAATGGATGGGTTGTCAAAATTAGGTATGGGATGCACTAGACCAGTCGCTTCTCGTATTATTCAATGTATCGGTGGTATGGGAACAAATTATTTCAATCTAGAACAATTTAAAATATTTATTAATTGCAATATTGATGATTTATTATTAAATTTGGTATCCAATTATACTAATAATAATGATAAAAGTGAAATAAGATTAAAGCAAAAGTCAATGAAGTCCATTACACATAATCCAAATATTACGAAAAAGCGAGAAAAAACAAAGAAGAAGAATAATGATAATGGTTTGATGTTATTCGATGTTGATGAATCACAACTTAAAACTATTCATAAGCAAATGACAACAAGATTGAATAAGTCCAGGGATGATTTGTTACATTTAGGGCAAGGCCTTATTATGACATATCGTGTGATAACTTATGAATCACTAGTAACTGATATCAATGAAAATTTAGTGTCCGATGAAAATGTAGTAAGTGGAAAACTTGATACAAATTTTGATTTTTTGAATGAATTAGCTTCATTTACATTAATTGTTATTCCAGATTTGTTTTCTACTTTAGAAAGTTTATTTATATATTTAAGTGAATTAATTGCTGTTTACCCTAGATCTAAAATTGTATTAGTTGGATTACCTGGTTTACCATACACAACCTGGCCTTCAGGTACTATAATAACATGTGATTTACATGCAAAATGTATCGGTAAATTGTTAAGTTTTCTCTTAAAAAAAGGAAAAATATCTCTGGATGATCCAATATTTATGTTAGCTATTGGTTCTGGTGTACATAATTTAGCTCGCTTTATTACAGAATATATGAAAGTATATTCACCATTATTAGTTGATAGAATTAAAGTAGTATGTACTTTAAATGGTAAATTGCAACATGATGTAGGATATAAGCATTTATTAAATGATTTGTATCAAACAATGATAACTGCGAATTCAAATGAAGTGTACGAACTGATAAGTAGTTTGCACTATTCAACTGACTTTTTATATCCATCGGGAAATGATGGTAGTGTAAAATCTTCCGATCATAAAGAAAAGGTATTAGCAAAATTTTGGTCATTACGTCGTGATTTATATGAAGACATGAATCCAAATAGTGCTATTCCTGGTGGTCATGGTCAAGCATATACAGGTATAATAGAACAATTACGAGGTTTATTATTAGTTAACGCGCAAGATAAATATGATGGTAGGGTGTTGTTGGAAAATATCTCATATCCTATCGTTGTTGTTCAATCAACAGAAGACATTTTTGTTAATCCTAATTATATGATAATGTTCCAGCAAGAGAACTTACCTAGTATAAGACAAGTATATGATGATTTATCAGATGCAATTAAAAATTCTTGGTCGGTCTGTGTCAAATGGTTAAAAGCGGGACATGAAATATTGCATGAGAGAAATCCATACATACTAAGCTTAATCAGTAGTTTCTCTAAACTACATAATATTGAAGTAATTTCAAATGATAATAAAGCCGTACATATGTTTTCTTCTCAATTAAAATTGTTGTTAAAACAAATTGTATCACCGCCGCAAAAAAGAAAAGTAATAAATGTTCCCAAAGCAGACACAATTAAATTTGATTCTTTCAAGTCTGTTGATAAAAAGCCGGATGAAACAAATACAATTGTTCCAGATGAGATCGTCACAGTTGCTGTTAATACTAATGACGTTGATGAAGATGCGCTATTAGCATTAAGAATAGCTAGGAAAGAAGAAAAGAAAAAAAGGAGAAAAGATGAACGTTTAAAATTGCAACAGGATCAGAGAGAAATGTTACAAAAGATACAAGAACAACAGCAAAAAGAGGAAGAAGAATTTTTAAAAAGAGAAGAACAGCGTAAATTGGAAGAAGAAAAAAAGAAAGTAGAAGAGAAAAGGTTGGCTGAAATATTAGCTGCTAAATTAGAGGCTGAGTCCAATAAAAAAGGCAATACAAAGCCGAAAAAGGAATCGGCGATTGAAGTAGAACGAAGGAGACAAGTGTTGAAAGCTCAACGTGCCTCTGAGCTTGCTGCAGCAAAGGAGAAAATGAGAATTGAAGTTGAACGAAGGAATGAATTTAATAATAGTGTAAAAATGCAATATGAGGATAATAGATCAAGAGCAGCTCAAGAATATTACTTTGAAATGCTTGAAAAAGCTGAACAAGCTAGAATAGCTAAAGAAAAGGCTGCTGCTCGCAGTAAAAAACGTCGCGAAGAAGCTGAGAAAAAATATTTAGAGGAACAAGCGTTATATCGTAATAAAAAAATAGCAGAAAGGCGTAAAGATGCATTTGATATGTCCGCAAAAGTTATTCAAGTTGTTAGTTATATAGAATTAAAAACAGATGAAGATCTGGAAATGGAAGAAGTTGAGAGTGTTAGAAATAATGCTGAATGGAGTGACAACGATGATATTAATGCGCAGAAAGAAAGTTCTAAAATCGATAAGAGTATAAGAAAAGAAATTGATCCTCATATTTTAGATGAAAGAGATTCTATTAAAACTCATGTCATTATAGGTGAAGTTGTGTCTGCACTTGATGAATTATGGAATGAAAGAGCATACTTAGTTGAAAATGTAATGTGTTTTAATGCTTTAGAATCAAAAATGGTTCAATTCAAAAAGCAATGTGACTCATTAGATCTTGAATGTAAAAGATTAGAAAGAGCATATACCTTGATCGACATAAATCCCTCAATAGCTGGTATGGGTAGTGGTAGAGCTGGTCTAAATAATGCTAAAATGGAATGTGAAAGTTTAAAACGTAGTTATAAGAAAAAATTTACATTTTTGAGTGATTTGCGGGCGCAACAGAAGTCGCGCACACAAAAAATATATTCATTTTTAGATAGGGTTGAGGCATATCAATTAGTTGTTAGAGAAAAAATTGAACAATTTGAGATTCAATTTGATAAATTACACGAATTTGAGCAGCATTTATTAGATAAAGGACGTGATTTGAAAACTGAACGAGAAGCAATATCAGCAGAGAATGAAAAATTAAGATTTCAAAAAAAACAATTAGAAAAAAGAGTAGAATCTATTAATAATGAACTTGAAAGGATTAAAGATCATGATTATAAATATGTTGACACCTCAATTTGGATTGAAGGAGTTTTGCAAAGAATTCAAATTGATGAATTGAGAACTCATTTAAATAAAGAATTAGTTGATTCATATAAAGAAATAGATAATATATTAACAAAAATGGAACATGATAGCGCCAAAATTGCCGATTTAACTGAACGCATATATGTTGTAAAAACTGATCAAGATAAATTATTGGGTTCTATTAATTACATTCAACATGCATATAATATTTATTGTAAAGCAACTCCTGAACAGCTTGCTATAAAATTGCAGAAGCAACTAACTGATTCATTAGAAAAAGAAACTAGGTTAGAAAAAAGGCGTATGATGGAGAGAAAAGCATTAACAATTGGTGCTACTGAAGGAATTGAAAAGTTGCGATTAAAGGAGCACGAAGGACGAACTGCTGATGAAAAGGGTTTTCTCGGTATGGATATGATTATGCAACCAGAATCATACCAATATTTATCTGTTCAAGAAGCAGAAACGATGAGATTCGATAATGAATATCGTTGGGATTTAAACAAAGATGATTTAGAACGTATTTGGAAGTTGCCGGAACAAATAAATTTGGCTTTACCTTTTTTATTCACCACAGAGGAAATTAAAGCTCATAGACTATTTAATTTGTTCGTCAGAAAAATTGATGATAATTTTTTTAAAGTTAAGGATTATAACAGTGAAAATTCAATAAAAGCATTCCAAGATTTAGATACTGCTTTATTTGCTATAAATGAAAGAGATTCCATAAAAAAAATGGAAAAGAATAAAGATAGTATCGAATTTGATAATGGTGATGAATCTTTTCATTTTGTTGCTACTAAGGAGAATATAGTCTTTGATGCTAGAACAAGAACTGAGAATGATGCTGATAATATTGAGATAGGTGAATGGCTGGAGTTAGATCAGATTTTAAATACTCACGTATATGAAATGCCAATTGTCACCAAAGACTTAATTGAGTCAATAGGAGGTGAATTAACAACAAGACGAGTTAATTCGCCTAAAGGATCTCCAAAATCAAATCGTTCTCCTAAATCACTTTTAATACATTCACCTGGTCGCCATTCACCATCAAGTTCACCGAAACAATTTGTTCGTAATAGTTTATTTTCTCGAAGAAAAAAAACTGAAAATGAGACAATAAAACCAGCATCTCCATTAGTATCCCCAACTTCATCACCAACTGGATCTCCATTAATGGCATTGAACATGTCTAGAAAAAGGTTAAAAAAATTAGGTTTCACCCAGCCTGATAATATAGTTGATAAAAAACTAGTGAAAAGTTTAAAAAGTAATAGAAAGTTTCCGTATAGTAGAGAAAAATTGTTAGAAATATGGAATAATGAAAATGGGGATATATCGTATGAAAGACCAGTATATAAAGTTATAAAAGATCGTATGGAGAAATATTACATTGGCAGTGAAGAATCCGTATTAGGGTATTTTAAATTAACAATTATGTCTTCATGTTGCCATAAAATTATAAACCTATTCAAAAAATTAGATGAAGAGTTATTAAAATCAAAGCAACATATTAAAGAGACAACATTTGTTAGAGCAGCTGTTGATACATCTAATACTCGTAAAATTGAAAGAATATGGGGTGGTTGGGATGTCATTCATCCTGCTGCTGCTGGTTCATTATCTCAAAGCAGTTACTTTTTACGAGCAACATTTAATTGTAATAGAGATCATGCAGCATCGTATGCTATAAGAGATCCGTCGGAATTTGATGTAGATGATGGTGATGATGATTTATCTAAGTCGACTTCAAAATCGTTAACTGCTGTAGAATTAAAAAAGCTTGGTATATCTGCATTGCGTGCGTTACCTGGATTTCAAATTAGTTTGGATGTTTTAAATACTAATAATGATAACATTACTGAAGAGAAAAATTCAGGAATTATTGATCTAGGTGATATTAAAGATCCAAATAATGAGTATCATATATTGTTATCGATGGAAAAGTTAGCTCATTGTAATCCAAATATAATAAAAACAAAAAAAGCATTATTAGTAAGACCAGAAAAATTAGTAGTTTTTGAAATTAAAAATTCAAAACTAAATGCTAGACAGTCGCGGTCACATCGTTTCCAGGTGCATGATAGGGATGATATGCGGTTACTAAACTTAACTGTTAGTATAGTATATCAAGGTGATTACACCGGCAAGGGGTATGAATTAGGCAGAATAGCTGCATCACTGTTTAGATTACCCGATAGGGAAGACAAAAAGGCAAAAGAAAAAGGTAAATTTTCTTTCCCAACTCCTGTTGGGTATGCACCATATGCTTTACAAGCGCCAAATACGCCTTCTAGCCTTGGTAAACTTGTCATATTCCATTATCCGCGAAATCAGCCACTACGTCCAGGATGGTTTCAATTAGTATTAGGTAGTGCTGCAAATACACGCTATAGTATTGAGGTTACAGCAACTTCAGCATCCTTGGCGTTAACTTACGTTGATGAATTAGTTGAAAAAGCTAAAGGAAAGCAAACTTTATTACCAAAACTAATTAAAGAATTTACATTGTGTCAAGAAAGTGTACGATTAGCTAATAGAAAGATCGAAGTAATAGATAAATTAATTTTAGAAGCAGATACTAATGCTGTGACATCATCTAATGAATTGAAAAGATGTAACCTTGAAATCGCTGTAGATAATGAGCAAATGGATTTATCAGAAGATGAAAGAAAAGAATTAGAGAAACAAGTTAAACGATATGAATTACAATATGGTTATTGGTCGACTCTCCAAACATCTAGATATCAAGAAAAAGATGATGTTCTGAATGGTTTGGTGCAATTAGAGCAAAAGTTAATTGTTCTCCGTAAAGAAAAAGACATTATGAAAATTGATTTAGATAGAGATCGTAAACATTTACCTGCTTGTGTTGCTATTTTACGCTCATTTAAAGAAGCATGTACTGTTGCAAATTCTTTAAATGCAGATATGCAAGT
>JACCDO011310822.1_pt1 | contig 11840 bp, 12 predicted proteins | sample 7446101 | NCBI WGS metagenome assembly JACCDO01 (sample SAMN15323440, study PRJNA562643) | freshwater metagenome | isolation source: river surface water | place: USA:Blue River Watershed | collected 2017-08-16 | reverse complement strand
ACTAAAGAAGAAAATATTTTACTTAGTAAAATGGAAGAAACCTATAAAAAATATAAAGAAGAAAATTTATTCAAAGATAAAAAATTTGATGATTAAAATTTTTCTTTAATATATAAAATAATGGACGTTAAAAAAATATCTTCTAAATCACCATCAAGAAGTTTTTTAGATTAACTTAAGGATAAATTACCAAAAGATGTTTTATTTAGTAATAGTGTTAAATATGGAATTGAAGCTCTATTAATTTAGTTATTTTTAAAGATGAAATAATTTAATAAAGGATGGAAAAAATAACTTATGAATATTAGAGATTTTTATAATGGAAATAAATAATAAATTTAAATAAATAAGATAGTATTTATAGAATAATGTCAGAAGAACGACCATCTAAAAGATTGAAAAAAGAATTAAATGAAATCAAAGAAAGTAATGATAAATTAAGAAGAATTATATCTCATTTAGAACCTAAATCAACAACATCAATAACATTAACAGAATTACCTGATGATATTTTAGCTATTATTAGAGAATATGCGAAAGAATATCATTTAAATGGTTTAAACTTAACATCTTCAGTTGAAAAATTAAAACAACTTTTGAAAAAAAAATCAAATTTTAATGAATTATGTTTTATTGAGGATTTAATAATGAACGAAACAAAACAATATGGAAAAAGAAGCGAGTTTAGAAAAGAAGAATATAAAGAATATTTAAAGAAACAATTAAATGAAGAAGAATTAAAAAAATATAATGATATATATGAAAATTATTGTAGTAAATTAAATGAATTAAAAAGATATCTTAAAGATAAAAGTATTTTTTTTGATAGAAATAGAGATGAATATTTGAGAAATGTTAAAAGATTATTTTTAGATTTATATAAAATAGATGATAATTTATTAAAGACAAAATTAACAGGCCTAGAAAAACGTAATTTAATTGAAACACTAAAAATTTTATGGGATAATATAAGTATACAATCATTATCTAGAGAAGAAGGAATGCAAATCCAATTATATCTAGCAAAAAATACTATGAGTTTATAAAAAAATGATTTTTTATTTTTAATTAATTGATAAATATCAAATGAATTCATCAATTATCAATCAAATTTATAAAGATTATAATGATAGTTGTTATTATAATCTTGATGGATATATCTCAATTAACGATGATAGGATTGGAAGAATTGTGATGTTTAAACTTAATGAAGAAAATGATAGAATTATAGCAAATTTCAAGGAAAGAAGTCAAATAAGGTCTATATTAAATCCTATTAGAACTGATAAGAAAATTATTAGGTCATTAGAAGATTTTAAGAAGAAATGGAATGAGTTTTATAATGACCTTCATTGAATATATGAAATCTCTTTCCAAATTTTTTTATAATATCCAAGACTTCCTTTAGGAGCTTCTTTTGGTTTATATAAAAAATATGTAATTAATGCGAGACCAATAAATAATCCTCCTAAAATCATTTGATAATTATATATATAAAAAATGATTTCCTTAAATATTAAATGATTTATCCTAAAATGATTTATTTATGTGGAATTAGCGATGGTGTTAATTTTAATAATTCAAGACCATTAAATATATGGGGTTTTAATGAACGTCATTTAAAATCAATAAGTAGTTTTAATAATAATACAATCTTATGTTTTATAAAGAAAGGAGGTATTGTAGTTGGTATAGCATATTTTGAAAGTTATAAAAATATTAAAGATGAACCATTATTAAATATAGAAACAGAAAACAATGATAATTTAGGTTGGATTGATTATGATAAATATCCAATCCAAATTAAATATTTGAATTTTATTGAAATAAAAAATTTAAAATATAAAAATAAATTGTCTCAATGCTCTTTATTTAAATATGATAGAGAAAAACATAAATTTAATAAATATGATTTAGAAACAATAATAGACATTAAATATAATGTTTAAAAAATCCTTTTTAAATAATTTCATTATTTCTATATTATAATTTGAACTATCCATTTTAATTGATGAAATAACATCTTTTGCTTTTTATAAATTCTCTAATAGTTTTTATTTTAGGCATTATCTAAAATTATTTAAGAATTAAAAATTGATTTCCTTAAATATCAATTTTATTTATCATAAATGAATTCTTATCAAATCACTGAAGAATTATTAAGAACTCGTTATCTATCTATTCCATTATTAATTTCTTTAAATAGGAAATTAAATGGAAATATGGATTTGGTGAAGAGGATAATAAGTTTTATGGATAGGAATAGATATTATTATGATGATATTGAGCCGATATTAGAACCAATAATAGAAATTGGTAATAATATTCTTATGAGAAATAAGAAGGATTTCAATATTATCATATTAAATTTCACAAATAAAGAATTTGAGATTTTATATGAGGTTTTAATAGATATTTTAAATATATTCAATGATTTGGAATATAGACATCAAGAGATTAATTATGATAATCAGTCATTTATAATTAATGGAAAAAATAAATATGTTAATAGACGTTTCATTATTAATTATCAAATTGGAAGAAGAAAAGGAAGTAGTCTTAATAAAGGTCATATAAAATTCTCCTTAAATATTCAAAGATAAATGGAAGAATTACAAAGTTTTTTATTAACTACTAATTACGAAACTACGACTATCGACAATTTTTTAATTGAATTACGAAAACTATTTAAAGAAAAGAATTCAGGAATGATTGATTATAAATTATTTTTATTATCAATATATACATTATTATTTAAATTTGAAAATTACAGACCATTAACAAGAGAATTATATTCAAATTCGGGAAATTGTAGATTTACATTAGCGAGAACGGATGATAAATTGATATTTATAAAGGTGGTTGATATTTCAAAGAAGAAGGATTTAGTATTATATGATGTTTTATGTGGTATAATATTTAATTATTTGATTGAAACTAATCCGTCAATTAGTCAATCAATAGCTAAATATAGATATAGTTCATTTAGTTATTATAATAAATATCGTAATGGAGCTAAAATTGTATATGAATGGGATTATAATGTAATAAAAGATTTTAAGAATGATAAATCGCCTTATTATAAAGAAAAGGTATTAAGTTTATTAGAAAGTGATAAATTTGATGATATATATGATAATAGATGTCATATATTTATAACAGATGCTATATCAGGAGGTTCATTTAAAGACTTATTTTATGAATATTTTTTACAAGGAAATATGAAGGTATTATTACTTTTATTTAAATATTTCAATGAATTTTATAAATTTTTGATAGATGTTGGGGTTGATTATGGATTTATTCACAATGATTTACATTTAGGAAATATCTTTTTTAATAATGAAACTAAAAAATTAGTATTAATTGATTTTGGTCGCTCATCATTTGGTTTTTTTATCGATGATATAAATACTACTATTAATTCAAAAGTTAAAGAAGAATTTAAGAAATTAGGTTATGATATATTAATGTCAAGTATTTCTCCACCAAAATCATCGGGAAGTTCATCAGGAAGTTCATCGGGAAGTTCATCGGGAGGTTCTAATAATTATTATGAGATGTATTGTAATATGAAGAAAGGTGATGATTTATTTTTGCCTTATAATAAATCGGTTAAAAAGAATGGAAAATATTTAGGAATTATTAGTGATTTGATTACGTGTTCGATGAATATGTATTTAAGAATGTCAATATTTTTAAGGAAATGTTTTGCGAATTTGTATCCAAATTTTAATACATATTTTTCGAAATTGATAATAATTGATTATAGGAATGATTATGATAATATATTAGTTAATAATGAATTTAGAATTAAATTTCTTTTTACAAATATAAGTGAATTGATAAATAAATATTTTGAAATAATAAATGATTATATAAATGAATTTCCTGAAGAAAATTTAAAAAAATGTTTTAGATGTATATTAGATGGTTTATTATTTACTTCATTATTATTTCTACAAGAAGGAATAAATAATCAAACTAAACAAATAAATGGATTATCATCAATATTACATACATCTTTTCAATTTAAAAAAGGTCAAACTGAATTAAATGATTTTATAGATTTCATAATTAGAGAATTAAATGACAATTTGAATTCTTCACAAAAAAATGATTTAAAGAAAAGTTTAAATGGAAAAATATTTAAAGGAATATTAAGTTCATCATCAATATCAGGTGGATTGGTAATGAATATGAAAAAAATCAAGAGAGTTAAAACGAGTGAAACAAGTGAAAAGCAATTAATAGATATGATAAGAGAGGTTGATAAGATAGATTTAAATTTTAATGATATGAAAACATTAAAGTATTATAGGAAATCATTTAAGAATTATAATAAAAATAATCTTCCATATCATTCTTAATCTTTTAAATAATCACAAATAATTTTAGCTTTTGTTTTACCAATTCCATCTATTTCCGTTAATAATTTCTCGGGTTCTTGACAATCCCTTAAGGTCGTCATTAAGACCATTAAAGAAGGATATTTTTCCTTAATTTTTTTAGCGAGTTCTTTAGAAATTGAAGGAATTTGACTTAATTGAAGAAGATAACAATTATCCTTATCAATATTCATCTTTTTCTCCGTTTTAATTTTACAAACATCAATATAATCAACAGTTTCTTTCTCATCTTCTTTCAGGAAATTAGAAGGTTTATCAATCATCTTTGTCGCCAATAATAATAAGAAGGTGGCAGTTTCATTAACATCTTTCATAAATAAAACATTAAAACCATCTCTATAAATAGAATTATAATAAACACTCGTCAATTTCTTTTGATTTCCTTTCATCTTCCCTGATGTAATACTATCACCCTCTATCAAATAATTAATTGAACTAGGTTTTGACGCGATTAAACGCGCCTTTTGTTCGCGATAGCGTCCGTCATTGATAGAAGCGAGGAGGTCGTTGATAGTTTTCCTTTCATATATGAAGAGATGATTATTGAGGATGATATGTATATCACCGATATCTAATTGTTTTTTTTGTATATTAATTTTATCTTTATAGATATCTAAGTCTCTATCATTAATAATATTCCATAAAGTTCCTTCACGATTATCGATAATAATTTCGAGCATTAATTAATTATCTATTCTAAAACTTAAATAATTATTTCTGCTATTATTAGTAAAATGGAATTCATTTTAAAGGAAATTAAAAAGGGGAATAATATTGAAATTTCTTATAATGATGAGATTTCCAGAGAAGAATTTGATGAACTTCTTAAGAATGGATTTGAAGAAGGTAGTAGATATATAGAAATTAGTTTTAAATATGACAGACGACCTCATATGACTATTTTAGAAATAGATGAAGAGGTTGGAGATGATGATGAATTGGATATTGAGAATAGTTTAGGAGATGATAATCAGGTTTTTCAAATATCGACTAAGACATCTTCTTTAGATGAATATAAATTAAAAATTATTAGTTCATCAAAAACAGAGTTAGATGATATATCAGGAATTATTAAGAAATTTCCAACATATAAAAAAGAATTTATTAAGAAAAAGGAATATGTTTTAAATAAGAATAATTTCAAATTAATCCTAAGTATTCAAAAGAAACACGATGGAAAAACTTATGAAGAACCTTCTCAAGAATTCTATCATTTATCAATAATTCCTTTAAATACCTCCAAATTCACAAAGAAACAAGTAGATGAATTAATTCAAACTATTTTAGATATGATATCTAAACCTACATCCAAATCTTCATCAAAATCTTCATCAAAATCTCAATCGACGTCCGCACCAAAGATGGAATGGGAACTTCCAAATCGTATTGGATATGGTGAGAAGATTTTTAAGAATTTTCGTCCGGAGAATTATCAAATGGAGAAGAAGATGGAATGTGAGTGTAAGGAGGGTGTTTGTGATGTTGCTGATAAATCCATAAATCTTTTTCCACAACAGAGACTTATAAAAGATTTTATTCAATTTGATAGTCCATATCGTGGAGCTTTATTATATCACGATTTAGGTTCAGGTAAGTCAGGAGCATCCATAGCATCTGCGGAAGGATATATAAATAAAAAGAAGATGTTTGTTTTAAGTCCGGCATCATTGGCGGTGAATTATGAGAATGAGATTTTAAAGATTAGTTCTATTGGACTTAATCTTAAGAAGGATTGGTCTTTAGTGAAGGTTTCTAAGACGAACGCAAAGGCAGTTCAATTATTAATTAAGAAATATGCGATAGATAAATCGATAATTAAGAAGGATGGATTAGTATGGATACCTTTATATGAAGATGATATTCCTAATGCTTCTATTATAAGAAGTCAGCCGACTGTGGATGATAAACCGGCGATAAATGAGATGATATCACATATAATTAGAAATAGATATACATTTATAAGTTATAATGGATTAACGGCGAATTTGATAAATGGATTGGGAGAAAGTCCATTTGATAATTCATTTGTGATAATAGATGAGGTTCATAATTTTGCGAGTAGGATTGTGAATGGTAGTAAATTGGCGAGAGAGATTTATATAAGATTGATGAATGCGAAGGATTGTCGAATAATCCTATTATCAGGAACACCGATAATTAATAATCCTTATGAGATATCGGCAATAGTGAATTTAATTAGAGGATATATGAATATTTATGAATTGGAATTGATGAAGGGTTCGAAGATGTTAAGTCAGGAGGAATTTATTAATCAATTGAAAAAATCAGGATTATTTGATATCATAGATGAATATGGAATAGACCAAGAGAATTATAAAATTCTTCTTTCATTTTTACCAGTAGGTTATAAGAGAAATCAATCAAATTTCGTTGTGAAAAGTCAATGGAAATTTGACGAGACTTCTGCCATTTCTCAAATAATAACTTCTTTAAATCAAATTAAGAATGTGAAGGTAGGTGAGAAATATCAAATGAATTCTTATTCGGCCTTACCAAATACACGTGAAGAATTTAATGCGATGTTTATGGATTTAAGTGATGATGATAATCCAAAGATAAGGAATGAGGATTTATTTATGAGGAGGGTATTGGGAACAATTAGTTATTATAGTATTAGTGGAAGTGATTTATTTCCAAAGAGATTGGATGATATTACGAGATATTTGGATATGACTGATATTCAATTTAAGAAATATACGGATGTGAGGGCTATTGAGAGGAATATGGATAATGCGAAGAAGGGGAAACGTGGTGGATTATTTGATGATAAAGGGTCTGTTTATCGGGCATTTTCCAGAATGGTTTGTAATTTCTCTTTTCCTGAAGGAATTGAACGTCTTTATCCAAATGATATAAGGAAGGCTCTTAAGAAGGAGATTGATGAGGATACTAATTCTCTTGGAAGTGTTGATAGTGAGATGGCGGATGTTAAGGAAGCACCGAAGGCGTTTGATATATATGAGGAGAAGTTGAGAAAGGCGGTTAGACAATTATTAGACGGTGGTTATTTGACATATGAGAATACGAAGAAGAATTTTAGTCCAAAATTCTCGGCAATGTTAGATGATATTAATGGGTCTAAAGGAAGTTGTTTAGTATATTCACAATTCAGGTCAGTGGAGGGTTTGGGATTATTCACCGAATTCTTAAATATGAATGGATTTAAACAAATTGATTTAAAGAGAGTTGATGGAGAATTTTATTTGACGGATGAGGAAGTATTTGACGAGGTTTATGCGAATAAGAGATATGTAGTTTTTGACCAAGATAGAGAGAAGACGAAATATTTGATGAATTTATTTAATGGAGATTTTAAGAATTTGCCGAAGGAAGTCATAAGAGTTCTTCCGGAAGATTTAAATCAATTATATGGAAAAATCGTGAAGGTCTTTTGTATAACTGCGAGTGGTGCTGAAGGTATTTCATTAAAAAATGTTCGAGCTGTATTAATAACGGAACCTTATTGGAATAATATTCGTATAGACCAAGTGATAGGTCGTGCTATTCGTTCGTGTTCTCACGAAACCTTACCATTAGAAGATAGGAATGTGGTTGTTTATAGATATATAATGAGATTTACGAAAAATCAGTTGAAGGATTATACGATACAGACATTAGATAAGGGATTGACGACGGACGAACATATCTTAATGATGGCGAATAAGAAGATGGCGATGGTTAATCAATTTTTAGATATGTTGAAGGCGGGTTCATTTGATTGTGTGATAAATGCTAGTCATAATCGTCCATTAAAGAATGGTTTTAGATGTTATTCGTGGGCATTGGGAGTGAATAAGGATGATTTGGCTTATACAGCGAATATAAAGGAAGATTATAAGATAATGAAACATAAGAAATTACAGATAGCGAGGAGGAATAAGGGAAGAGTGGTTAGTAAGAAGGGGGTTAAATATGTGGAGATGAATGGGAAGATATATAATTATCATAGTTATGTGAATGCTGAAATATTAATTCCAGAAGAAATATAAAAGATAATTGAAATAGAAATAGAAGAGATGAATTGTATTTATAGACATATAAATACGTGTAGAGTTTGTAATTTTAAATCGAAAGATGATTATTGTCGATTACATCAAAATAATAGAAATTATATTTATGAGATAATTAATAAGGCGATTGGAACGAGACCGATAAGGAATTCGAATGATATATTTGAGATATTTGTGTATATATATGAAAATCCAATTTTAACAAAGGAATTAATTTTTAAGAAATTATTATTAGGGATAATTAATAAGAGGAATAATTATTTTCAATTATTTCCATATATAAATGTTTATAAGAATAATATTAAGACGATAATAGATTATATATATAAATTGAATTATAATTCATATGTATTAATTAAAAATCATAATGAGATATTAAAGAAGGTTAAGAATAGATGTCAAAGATTTTTGGTGAGTAAGCATATGTTTAGAGATGGATTAGTGATAATGAATAATACAGACCCATTTACATTTGATAATTTGGATGAGATAAATAAGAGAGAGATATTTATATATAATGATGGTATAACGAATTATTTTTTCAAGGCGATTGAGTTTAAATATTTCGTAGAAACGAATGGTTCTTGGAACCCATATACGAAGAAAGAGATTGATAAAAGGGTAATAGTTAAATTGGATTTATTTATAAAGATTAATAATTTGGTTCATAAGAATAGAAATGATAGATTTAATTGGTTATCAGTGGATCAGGCGTTTTTAGATGTTTCACAGACGATAGAAAAGATGGGATTTTATAATAATAGTGAATGGTTTTTGAAATTAACAATAAAACAGATTAAGAGTATTATTAGATTATTCAGGGTAATGTCAAGTGGAAATGAGGAATATTTTAATAATATAGATGAAAATAATATCTTTTTTGATTTCGCGAAAGATATCATAAGATTATTTGAGGAAGGTAATTCGAACTTTCTCGCTTGTTGTATGTTTATGAAATCAATAGCGGTCTATAGTAATGATTTTTATAATAGTCTTCCAGAATGGATAGCAGACATCGAGACACCATTAATAGTCATTGATAATTCTAATTTATTTTATTTAATAAATATGGTTGATAGTTCATAAGAAATTTTTTTGAATAATAATAAGAATATCCATTAAATCCTTAAATCAAATTCATTTATTTTTATTAAGAATTTTATAAGTATTCATAAAGATTTTCTTTAAGATTTTCATTAAGTATTCATTAAAGATTTCTATAAATATTCATAAAGAATTCTATTAGTATTCATTAAGTATTTCCATAAGTATTCATAAAGCTTATATTAAGATATTTCTAATAAAATTCATTAATTATATTATCTTTATTATAAATGAAAGAATTAGATAAAATTGATGAAAAAAAAGATTTTATGTATTCTATGAAATTAAGAACTGCTATTATTGGTTTCATCCTATTTCTCCTCCTATCCTCACCACTTTCTTATAAAGTTCTTCAAACAATCTTCAATAACTTTTATGATAATCAATCTCTTATCATAAATGAAAAAAATAATCCAACTTTTTTCTCTAAATTAATTATGGCATCAATAATCGCCATCATTCTATTCATTTTTTAGCTCCTCTACCGGTCTTCTTCTTTTCTACTACAGGAGTTTCTACCACTCTTTCTTCCGTATTTTCTACAAACTCCTCATCACTATTTTCAACCTTCGTATCATTCACAACAGTTTCCTCGGTCTCCTCGTCGTCGTCATCATCATCAACAACTACCTTCGCCTTCTCCGTATCACTATCATCAATGAAACTTACCATATTATTTGAAGAACATTTGAATTTTCCCGCAATAACTTTCCAAGTGCATCCAAACTTTCCTCCAGCAAACCAAATACTATTCAATTCGACAATCAACTGAGCTCGACCACTCTTCAGCTTTCCAGCAATCTCAGCGAAATCAATAGGCTCATTATCTCCATCCATATTAAGACTATTGAAATTGAACTTGTCATTCTCATTATCATATGGGAGCTTGAAACGGATTGTAGGAGGATACTTTCCAATAAGTTTTCCAGTATTCTTATCCTTATCAATCTTGATAATCGGTGAAAATAGACGAGATACGAATGCCCTGTTTCCATCAAAATCATCCTTAAACCAAGGCTCACGATTATCAAAGGCGTCATTAATAATCTTCGTCTCAATATCCTTGAGCTTGTTTAAGAACGTCTCAATCTTAGGATTTTCATCCTGTCCCTTGAAAGAAAGAGTTAAGTCAAACTTCTTATCCTTCTTTTCAATCTTCTTTTCTACCTTCGAATTCTTATCCTCAAATCCTCCCTCACTCACTCCATAAGGAAGAAACATCACAGGCGTTTGAATTCGTAGCTTCCCAGTCCCATAATTAATATAAACAGACTTAGCACCTGACGCTAAAGTCTTAACTTCACTATACTTGAAATTATTTACATTAATATCCTTGGGGGCAATGGGAGAAGACATAATTGATTTACTTATCTTAAGTAATCTTTAAGTAAAAATCATTTTTTTTCAAAAAAAATTGATTTAGAACTTAATTAATATCATTATCTATAAACGATGGCGACAAACACTAATAATAAACACGAAGTCCGCAATCGTCTCGTTGAACTCCTACAATCTAATTTACCTCTAACCGAAATTGAAGCTAAAGACCTTGAGATAGGAATTTTCAATGCCTCCATTGATTACGCTAATTCCTTAAAAATTCCTTTATCTTGGACTTGTGATTTATTCGCAGAGACTTATATAAATATCGCCATATCTATCTATTCTAATCTCGATAAACAATCATATATCAAAAATGAAAATCTTATTACACGTCTAAAAAATCGTGAATTCTTTCCTAATAAACTTCCTTATATGTCTCCTGAAGAAATGTATCCTGAAATCTGGAAAGAAATCATCGAAAAACAAAAGAAGAAGATTAAGGGTGCTTATGAAATTAAACAAACAGCTATGACAGATGCTATTAGATGTGGCAAATGTAAGCAAAATAAGATTACTTATTATGAACTTCAAACAAGAAGCGGAGATGAAGCAATGACCCAATATTACACTTGTATTTGTTGTGGTCATAAATGGAAACATTAACCAATAGTTTTTGCCTTTTTTGAAATTAAATCAATCTTATCACTTGTTTCTTGTCGTTTTTTTTTGGCTTCACAAATAACTTTAATAAAATCTAGTAAATCTTTTTTATTTATTAAATCTAATTTTAATGAAGTATTAATATTTGTTAAAAGGTCATCACTAAAATTGTCTTTAATTAACTTATTTAATTGGTTTTTTAAAATTTCAATTTCATCAGGATTTTTATTTTTTTTAAGTTTCTTTATTGTATTTATTATAAAAATATCTAAAGAAATATCTGAAACGATTGATGATAATTCATCATAATGTT
>JACCDO010519519.1_pt1 | contig 11840 bp, 11 predicted proteins | sample 7446101 | NCBI WGS metagenome assembly JACCDO01 (sample SAMN15323440, study PRJNA562643) | freshwater metagenome | isolation source: river surface water | place: USA:Blue River Watershed | collected 2017-08-16 | reverse complement strand
TTATATAATGCTAAACATGCTGAAATACAGACTGAACATCACTTAAAACAATTAACAAGTAGAAATCTAGGAAGACTTCAACTAGAATCGAAAAAGTTACAAAATGAAATAGAAACATATCAAGATCAATTAAGCTCATTACAACAATCTATATTCAATGCTAATGAAAGAATGGATGAATTTAAAATGCAAATGAATTGGAATCAAGAAGAACTAGAACAATGGGCAGTTGCAGCGAAACAAAAAGAAGAAGACGCATTAGCACTTCAGAAGTATACTAGAAGTGATGAGTTGAAAATCAAAGAGTTAAGTATGACATTAGAACAATTAACAAAAGAATGTTTAATAAAACGATCAAAAGTAGAGAATGAAGCAACTGAAACACAAGCAAAACAAATGGAATTAGATCGTGTTGCTGTTGATTTCAAAAAATTACATGTTGAAAGACAATCATTAATAGCTCGATGGCAAGAGACAATAGAAGAGATGAAACGTCGTGATATCGAGATTAATCAATTAGCAGAACGTTTTGCTAAAGCAAAAAGTGAAAGAGAACGTAAAGCTGCATTAGTACTTGAACAACAAAAGAGATTGTCAGCTCAAAAGAAAGAGAATCAAGAGGTATTCACTTACTCACTCACTTACTTACTTACTTACTCATACTTACTTACTCATTTATTCAGGTGGAAGCAAGATCAGAGGTTCTCGGTCGTGTTGTAAGTAATAAACGTGATGAGATGATGCAAGGTAATATAAAGTTACAAGATTTACGTGATGAATTAGAAAGTTTAAAGAATGAATTAACAACTGCAGCTGAATCATTAGTGACAAAACGTCATGAAAATACTAATAAAAGTAAAGCAATGGAAGAAAAAAGAGTACAACTTGAACGTGAACAACAAAAATATATTTTAACTAAAAAAAAATTAGAAGAAGCAAAATCAAGTGTATTTAAAGAAGAAGAATTAGCAAAGCAAAGTGAAGATGATCTGAATCAAACAGAACGTGATTATCAAGCACAAATAAGTAAACAAAAGTTATTAAAAGATAAATATTCTAAAGAAAATCAAGCTGTATTTGATTTAAAAAGAGAAGAAGCAAGATTACGTGGTGAAGTTGTTGGTTCTAAAACACAAAGTAAAAATATGGAAACACAATTAGCAATATTAGATAAAGAAGCAGCAAGACAACAAGAGTTGCTTTATAATGCAGAGTTTCAAATACAACAAATTGAAAGAAAATTAGCAAGAGGAATGGGTGAACGTAGTGATGATGAAAAACGAGCACTACGCAAGGTATTTTTACTTACTCACTCACTTACTTACTCACTTACTTACTTACTTGCTTACTTACTCACTCATTCATTTACTTAGGCAACTGAAGAAGCAGAGTTACGCCGTGATCAAGCTAAAGAAAAGCGTAAAATGTTAAATAATCAAGTAAGAAAATTACAGAATGAATTAGTAACATCTAAAGCAAGACGTGATGAATTATTATCATTAAAAATCAAATTAAGTGAAAAACAAGCTGAATTAGAACTTGAAAATCGTATGTTAGAAGACGATGTAAAGAAAGATGTGAAACAAAAAGAAGAAATTATGATAGGTAATGATGTACTTCGTTTAGAAGTTCGACGATTACGTGATTTATTATCAGCAAAAGCTGATGTTGTATTCAGTTTAGAGAATAGGAAACAACAATTATTACTTAGTATGGAAGAAAGGTAATCACTCACTTACTCACTCATCTACTTACTCACTCACCTACTTACTCACCTATTCTCTCACTTACCAGAAAAAGTGAAATTTCAGTACATAAAGATGTTTTAAAAGCACAATATAAGACAATTAATGATGAAAAACATAAATTAATTACTGATTTACGTGATCGTGAAAGTAAAGTTGAGAAATTAAAAGCTCGTTTTGAAATAGTACCTCGTGGTGATGATGAAGGACATTCACAAGCATATTTTGTTATAAAAGCAGCACAAAAACGTGAAGAATTACAACGTAAAGGTGATGAATTAGATCAAGATGTACGTAAATGTGAAAGGGATATTAGAGCATTACAAGCAACATTAGATCATCTTAATGTACGTAATATTGCATATCGCACATCATTCATGAAGTTGGATATAGATAGTGAAGATGCACAAACATTAAAAGCATTAGAAGAAAGAGCAAAAGCAGCAAAAGATAATTTATTTCGTCGTAAAAAAGATTTACAACGTGTTATTACTGATTTAGAAGAGGATGAAAGACGTGTTGATCAGTTAAAAACAAGTAGTAATCGTGTATTCAAACAACGTGAAAATTTAGAACATGCAAGAGCTCAAGTAGAAGAAGAAATACTTACTCAACAGACTCAAAATGATGAATTAGCTCAAAGAATTGAACGAATGATTATTAAACAACGTGAAAAAGTTAGTCAAGAAACAGGTTAGTGCCCTACTTACTCATTCCCTTACTTACTTACTTACTCCTTTACAATCATTAGGTGCAGATGTTGAAGCATTTATGAATGGTACTCTTGAAGAGAAGGCAGCTAATGCTGAAGTACTAAAAGATGTGGTGCAAAATGTATTGTATACGTTAGGCCAGCTTGCTTCTGAGTTCCCAGAAGTACAAGAAAGATTGAGTAACAAGTTGAAGGATGCTGACTTACGCATGCCAATGCAACAAACCCGCCGAATACAAGAGTAAGTCTGATATATTGTAATTAACTACATCACAATTTTATTGTTTATTATTGTGGTGGTCACTGTATGTGTCCACTTCACTCACTCATTCGCACACTACATGTACGAATTCCGATTATTTTTTTTACTTGATTCATTTCTATGTAAGATTTTTAGTATTTCCATGAATAGTGCAACGACATCATCATATAACGTGAGTGCTGCTAAGATATACTCCTTCTCGTTGTACACGTGTTTACGCTTCTTTCCACCTAGAAGTAAGTGAGTGAGTAAGTGAGTGAGTAAGTGAGTGAGTAAGTGTATGAAGAGGGGGTAACCAATAATTTTTTGAATATCAAATGCTAGAAATCCTGCGAATATAACAGCTAGCAATCCAGATATTATGTTATCTTGTAAAGGCATTTGGAATAAATATGACAATAATACACCTGAGTTAGTAAGTAAGTAAGTAAGTAAGTAAGTAAGTAGGTGAGTAAGTGAGTAAATGTGCGAGTTACCAGTTGACACAGAAGTCAGGGCAGCCAATAAAACATTACCAAGAACAGTTAAATCACGACTATTTGGATTTAACGAGTAGATCGTAGCAGCTGCAAGAACTGTAAATGTATGCATTGTACCTTACATAGTGATTGATTGAGTGAGCGAGTAATTGAAGGTGGATAAGTTAGCGATACGTACCTAAGCATACCATTCTCGGATCAAGTAGAGTTGAAAAAATTGCTAAAAAAAATGAGTTACACAACGTGTGAATTCCTAAAAGTATGAAATTTATTGGTGCTTTATACCGCAGCTTTGGAGCCCACTGCAACGCCATCGAAGATATAAATACTCCCGCAAATGCTGTTGTAAAGAGTGGTTTTATATGGTCAAAGAAGAAATTCTGTAACTCCAAATTCTTCATTGTAACTGCAGTTGCACTTATTGTTGTTATCATTTGAACAATAAAAATACTATAGACTTTACGGATGAATCCTTTCCTCGATGAAACATTTGAAAAGTCACTGACTACCCTTGATTGAGTAAAAAAGTTAGTAAATGAATAAGCAACGATGGAGAAAAGAAGTAATAAACGAGTAAAATGCAGAAAGTAGTAAGAAATAACCTTCTTGGTTCATTCACACCCGATTTAGGATCAAATATTAATGATTGACGATTGCTTATGGATGGAGATGGAGAAGCCTGCCATGATAGATTCGCCGCGCAGATGGACAGGCAAATAAAAGCAACCAACAACGAGAAAAGCATCAGACTAATATTCTTTTTTTTGTCTTTCAAAAATTTTTCGTTCGTCATTCCACACCACCAAAAGAGAAAGGATTTTTTTTTAATTATTTACACCATTCGAGAGTTATTGCGGTTCGCCATCTCTGTATCGCAACACATTTCCTGTTTCCACGTCATCTTTCAATTCTATTTGTTCACCAGTATCTATTCTTCCGTTGGACATAGTACCTCGGTATATGAACTTGTGAGGACGTTTCCATACGCAGTTACCTTCTGGTATTCGCATATTAAAACCCCCCTGATACTTATCACCAGCTTCAAAAGGAGAATAATTTGTACCAGTTTGCTTACACAAAAATATACTATCTTGGCTTTGAAGATCGTGACGAGTATCCTGATGCCAACCACCTTCGTATCGATAGGACTCACACTCGTATGTACCTCTACCATGCTTCATATAGTCACTCGTACCATATCGAGCTTGTACATCCCCATCATATGTGATACAACCTACTTTGGTTTTCATTCTTACAACCACGTTATTGGTGTATATATAGGTGTTATAGTCTTTCGTTATATCTATATTATGGGATGCAAAGCTACCAATTGATACCATGTTGACTGCGCCGTTACTGTCAAATATAGTTAGCTTGCCTTGTCCGTGCATCATAAAATCTTTAAACTCGCCTTTATATTTCCATCCTTGATTCCAAGCTATACCATTCCCTCTTAGGTGATTAGTGAAACTTTCATACTCTCCTGAGACTAAACAATTGTCTTTCACTTCACCTGTATATCTAAACACATTAGGACGTGTCCATACAATCGCACTACCTGTAGGCATACCATTATCGAACTCTCCTTCGACTATATCACCTGCTTCGAATACCGCCATTTGTTGTTTACACTCAAAACGACCGCGTCCATGCCGCATATCATTGGCCCAGTTACCGACATAGCTGTACCTATCGCAGTTATACACACCATGCCCGTGTCTCTTATACTCATCCTCGTTACTACCTGGTATAACCTCACCATCATATATAGTGCTACCTGTTTTCATTTCTATTTTACTAACAATATTATTCTTACTTGTAAGTATTCTATAATCATTTCCTTTATCTAGTTGATGGTTCACAAAGTAACCAATTCTTTTATATACTACACCATTATCACTTTCAGTGAGTATACCTCGTCCATGCATCATAAAATTTGAATATTCACCTTCATATTTCATTCCTTTTTTCCATTGTACACCAATACCTCGGTTATGATCAGAATAACTTTCATATACTCCTGAACTTGGAGTTTTATCAGTTATTATTCCTGAAAATCTAAATTTCCCACGATTTTCCCATCGAATACAATGTCCGTTAGGAATATCGGTATCAAATGCACCTTCGTATGTATCACCTGCTTCTAGAGGTAAGTATTGAGGCTTCGTCACTTTACAAGTAAAGATATTGTTATGATGATGATCATGACGAACACCTAGTTGCCAACCACCTTCGTATCGATATGTATTACAATCGTAGATACCACGTCCGTGTTTTATATATGAACCTGATGCATCTACTCGCACTCCTCCTTCATACGTGGTAATACCCACATTCTCTTCCATATGTAAGACGTTATTATCATTAGTAACTCTTATAAAATCTTTCAAGATATCTAAAGTGTGATTGATAAAGGTACCCTTGGATGTAGATATCTCTATGCCGTTACTGTCAAGTAAGGTGAGCTTGCCTTTCCCATGCATCATAAAATCTTGAAACTCACCTATATATACTCCCTTTTTCCACGTAACACCCTTCACTCCAACATGATCAGTAAGACTTTCATACTCTCCTGAGACTGGATGATTAGCCGTGAATTCACCAGAGTATTTGAACACATTAGGACGCTTCCATATGATCGTACTACCTGTAGGCATACCGTTATTGAATTCCCCATCGACTATATCACCTGCTTCGAATGGAAAAATAGCTTTTTTACACTCATAATGACCATGTCCATGACGCATATCATTGACCCAGTTACCTACGTAGCTGTACCTATCGCAGTCATACGCACCTGTTCCTTGTCTCATATATTCCCCCTCTTTAGTACCTGGCATCACCTCGCCATCATATGTGGCACTACCAAGTCTTTTGACCAGGTGCACAGCAACATTATTACGAGTAGTAAGTATACTATGATCTCTTGTTTTGTCTAGATCTTGTGGTTCAAATCTATCAGTTAGAAATCTTCCCGTGTACGTGGTTGTCGTATTAGTATCGCGCACGGTGAGTGTTCCATATCCATGTAACCCTTTTTCTGGTACTAGAATCAATCGAGGTTTGTGGATAATAGCATCACAGCTCTTGTTAATCATCACGTTATTAGACATCAAGGTACAAGGATAAGTATGTGATGGAGTGCTCACACTAGAGCCAATGATTTCATTACTATATGATCCATCATTCCCTTTTACCCAGTAACCATTTTGCTCCTGCACATGTCCAAATAAATGAATTTTAGGTTTTTTATTTATTACTGCATCAAATAAATGTTGGGATGATCCCCCTCTCACGGGATTAGGATTGACAGGCAACACGTTGTAGTCAGTCTTATCATCTAATACAGTGCGAGGTGCACAATGAGTGATAAGCACATCAACATCATCCGGGATTTCATCAAATCGATGTATCTTCTTGGTTACATTATCCCTACAAGAAGACGTGTCACCAGGTCTTTCTAAATCATGTCCATGACACCAAGGCGAACCATATAACTTCAACGTCGTGCGATCGCTTATATTGATATCAATAGATTTATGCATCAAAACTGTTGCATTAGATAGTAACCCAACTATAGCATTAGTAAAATTATCTGGATCAAAAATCCCTTTGATATCTAGATCACCAGGTATAACAACACGGTGCTTATACCGATGACTAATACTTCCTAACCACTCATTAAATACCTCATACTCTCGACGGGTTCCATTCTTTGTGAAATCACCGGTATGCACCAGAATATCAGCATCTGGTAAGTCAGTTAGTGTCCCGTGAAGATTTTGAGTATCACTTAAGTGAAGTATACGTATATACTTGAGTCTCACATCACCAACAAAAGTATGATTCTCATGAAATCTTTCAAGTTGAACCGAGTATTTTGGTTGCAACGGATTTATTGGGTTGACACATACACCAGTTGTCATTAGCTTGTAAGGGATAAGTGGTGTATTATCCTTAAAGATATACTTGTTGTGGTTCTTTTGCTGATCAAGAATTGGATCAAGAAAACCGTTAAATATCCCATTTTCTACACGATAACCTTGATTTCGATAAGATTTAAATACTTTTCCAGTTCCTGTTAGTACATAATTAGAGTTAGCATCTGCAACAGCTTGCCCAATATACTTGGTAGCAACACCATCACGTGTAAATTGTGTTGTTACACTTACTTCATTAGTGATATTATTTTTGATTTCAACTGTGTAATCATTTCCTTCTTCTTTACATAAGATATGATTGATAAAAGTACCACTTTCATTGCTTATATAATGAATATCTGATGATATAGTTAGCTTACCACCTGCTCCATGCATCATAAAATTATGAAAGTAACCGTTATACGTCCATCCTTTATTCCAAACCACTGCTTTACCCATTGGATCGTGTCTAAAATGATCAATAATACTCTCATATTCTCCAATAAGTGGCCAATTTTTTACCATTTCACCTTTAAATATAAATTTACCACGATTTTCCCATCGAGAACATGTTCCTTCTGCAACTTCGTTAACAAAATAACCATCATATTCATCATTAATTTCAAAAGGAAAATATTTTAAATCATTTCTTTTACATATAAATATACCTTTCCCATGTCGTATATCATTCATCCACTCACCAGTATATTTATAATCATTACATGTGTATGTACCATTACCATGTCGTGATCTAACTATCCCTGTTGGTGTTACACATTGTACTGCATCACCATTATAAGTAGTCTCATTATCTTTATATTCCATATGAAATAACAAATTATTACGATATTTTGTTATTAAATAATTATTATTCTTCTCTAAAATATGATTAGTAAATGTACCAAGATCAATAATTTGTTCACCATATACTGTTGTTATAGTAAGTTCACCTGTACCATGCATCATGAAATGATTTAATTCACCAGTATAAACCATTCCAGCAACCCATTTCTTTCCTGGTTGATTAGGTACATCGTGATCACGTAATGACTTGTAAGTACCACTTATTAACTCATTATTTTTCCATTTACCTATACATTCCATGATAATATTACCGTTATCATATTCAATAAGTTTACCAAAACCTTCCTTTACAGGGATTATTACGGATGTTGTTACTTGTAAATCACCATAATAAACTGATTTTATAATATTTTGATGATGATTTGTAACTATTCTTCCTTTATATGTTGAATTATCATTAACATATTCAGGGAAAAATATAACTGCTACAATTGTACCATCTTCATTTGATAGATTTCGTGATATCTGTGTACATACTGTATTACCATACATAATAGGTTGTAAAACATTGAATAAGTGATGATTACTAATGATATTGCTTTCAGTAACATCAATATTCCCAGGATTAAGATAATAAGATAATGGATTCAATGAAACAACTGGCGCGGCATCTGCATGGTACCAAAGACCAGGTTGAGAAGGACAATTATTTATAAACCATCCAATAAATACATCATCTTTCTTGCAAAGCAAAGAGTTGCCTTGTGGTGTATCAACAAATCCATCAGCAAGAAATTTCATAAAACCATAACCTTTCAATAAATCATGTTCATAAGATCCAACGCTATGAGATATTTCATTTTTATGCTCCCCAAAGCCATGTCTGACATTGTCGTGGAACCATCCTTTATATTCAAACAATAAGTGATTATCATTCTTCCTGTATTGCTTCAATGTCCCATAACCTTCTTTCTTGGAAGTTGTGCTGTCAATACTTCCATCATATATTGAGTAAACATTATTATTGATGTCTTCACGGAGACCTGCTACTTGGTATGTAGTCATTTGTACACAACTATACCAGCACAAAGTCTACAGACAGCGATTAGAACTGCTATGAAATAGAAAATTTCTGGCGATTCCAAAAAATCCAAAAAATTAGAAAAAAAAAGTTAGAAAAGTAAGGAGTAAAATTGCATTTAGTGTTCTTATGTGTGTATAATTATCAGTATTATTGCCAAGAATAAGTTAGTAGCTTTAATATATGCAAATGCAACCAAATCGCTATACTTGGGGTGACATATGGCATGCAGCTCGAACTGAAAGACATTTTAATCAGGAGTTTTGGCTAGATATAGCGTTGACACTACTATTTAAAGATTTGTATAAACTATTCAGCAGGTTAGAATTAGTCATTCATTCATTCACTTACTCAAATGCATAGATACTTATTTACACACTCCTCAGCACATTAGTAGTTGTCGCTATCTTTCTTATAGCTAATCTTGGACTATTAAGTATGCTTGTAGTTTTACCTTGTGTTGCAACTACAAACTCCGTCTTTTATTGGTTTAATATTTTTTGGGGACCTTATTTACTATTTAATATTGGTTATAATTACTATAAAGCCCTAATTACCTCTCCAGGTAGTACTTATGTCACACTCACTTATTTACCTACTTATCAATTAACTTCGTCTCTTATTCACTCACTCACTAACTCATTCACTCACTCACTCACTCACTCACTCACTTACATACTTACTCAATTTATAATTCACTCACTTATTCAATCACAGGAGGAAGCTTAAATGCAAATGGTACCATGTGTGAAGATTCCTCATTAAAATTCTGTAAAAAATGTAATATTGTGAAAGCACCTCGTGTTCATCATTGTTCAGTATGTAAAAAATGTGTAGATAAGATGGATCATCACTGCCCATGGATAAATAATTGTGTTGGACGCAATAATTATAAATATTTTTATTCGTTTTTAGTTTGGACAACATTAGGTACTAGGACTTACTCACTTATTCACTAATTATCTCACTCATCACTTACTATCTTGATTTTTTTTCCAGGAACGTTTTACTTATCCATGATAATGACACCAACCATGTTCTATGGTGAACATAATTTAATTAAATTATTCGAATTATCAAATAATAATTCCCCGCGACAAGTACAACCAACGGCATATGAACAATTCCGAACATTTTATTTATTTCTTACATCATCACGCGAAAAACAGCAACAGAAGACATCACTTCGCGAATCAGTTCATAACTCAATAATAGCACCAGTTGCAATGCTAAAGAACAGAAAGAAAATCATGGAGTTAATGAAAATATTACCATCTAAATCTCTTCTTTTGGCATTTGTATTTATCATTGCGACTGGTTTATGGACTATGCTTGGAAGCTTTTGCCTATTCCACACTTATTTATTATTAAATAATCAGACAACACTTGAATACTATAAAAGTTTTGCTATGAAAAAGAAATGTATTCAAGGTAATTCATTCACTAAAGCTTACTCACTGAAACTCACTTACTTATTTTATTTAGATGGCACTATATACGTTAATCCATATGATAAAGGATCATATTTAAAGAACTTTCAGGTAGTTTATGGCAGCAAGTACCACTGGTTCACTGCGTTCGTCTTACTACCATTCATTGATAATCCTTATTTACCAATTGATATCACACCAGAAACTGCGTATATTTATCCGGATGAAGTACTACGCAGTCAAGTATAATATTGTTTTATTTGTAAAAATCTTTAACGTTTTCGTTCCACACCGCGGACCCTAAAGGCCAAATTTTTCTCAGCTTTTCCTTTGGGATTTAGTGAAAAAAGCAAGTTGAAATGCACCGTTTGTCATTATTTCAACGTTTCCGTCCATGCAAACGATCCCCATCGTCTGTTTCTGTAAAACGATCATTACATGCGGCCTGGTCAGTATTACTAAGTTATGAATGGTTATCTTATAGTGGTGTAGTTGACAGAGTAATAATTGGCGATGAACCAGAGTCAGTCACTGGCTTGCTTAAAAAGAAACAAAGGTAACTTCACTTTTTTGTTTATTCACTCAATTACTCACTATCTATTTAGTGAATACCATAATGTACTGCTTATCCATGGAGATAAGAGTAATAAACAAGAAATTAGGAATTTAGCTGAACATATAATAGAAAAAAATAGGTTAATACAATGCTTAACAGTTGATTTACGAGGTTTGACTCTATTATTCACTTTTATCCACTAATTGTTACTTAATTATTCACTTCAACTATAGGTCATGGATATAGCACTGGCGATGATTACGATAAACCACACACCATTCAAAGTGCAACAGAGGATATAACGGAGGTTATAACAGCCACATTTAATGATACTAAACATCCCATGACAGTAATTGGAATAGATAAATTAGGAAGTGCGATAGCTTTAGAGTATTGTAAATTTATTACATCACAAAAAATGGGTACAAAAATGTCGTCTGAAGTAACAGGTGCAGGTGCTATTGATGCTCCAAAGAAATGCATCTTATGCTTGAAATACAATAAAGAAAATATTATTAATAATAAAGCTAGTAAACTAGAAACAGAGGAGGCGTCACCTAGTTGTGATGAAGAAGTATCGAATGAACTAGTGAAGTTAGCTAATAGTTATATTCAAGATAATGATCTAACGGCAAAAAAAGACAAGTATAAAGTGTATATAGTTAGTGAAAACATAGACACAATAGACTCAATAGGCAAGCAGATAATGACTGCAATTCAAGCGGTATAAGTCAAATAAAATATGACGCAAATAGAATGTTAGACAACTACACGAGGTTGTATGAAGTAGTTTACTGTGAATCACAGGAAGTTCAGAGGCTACCTGTATAAAGATAAGAGTGGGATTATAA
>JACCDO012181885.1_pt1 | contig 11841 bp, 8 predicted proteins | sample 7446101 | NCBI WGS metagenome assembly JACCDO01 (sample SAMN15323440, study PRJNA562643) | freshwater metagenome | isolation source: river surface water | place: USA:Blue River Watershed | collected 2017-08-16 | reverse complement strand
GCGCAGAAGCTCGTCATGAAGCCGACGTGCATGATCTCGAGCATCAAAAGCACGCTCACGCCCACCGGTTCCAGAGAGTGCAACGACCATGAGGGCAGTCGCATGAATCCACATCGGAGTACCTCGAATGGTCTCCTGTTGTACATGCAGAAGATGTCGCACTGCTCCCACATTGTCGTACCCCATGTACAGGACGGTGGCGAGGCGGAGCGACGCCCCTGCGGTAAACATCGAGAGTGGGAGCATGCGCGCCACCAGCGCAAGAAAAAGGGCGTAGGTGGATTGTTCTTTGCCACGGGCAATCACCACGCGTCCGACGATACGATCGCCGAGCGGAAGCGAGGAGGAGTAGGTCGAGGACATGAGTTCTCCTATCTTACATCTATCTACACGCTACAATATTTTAAGAAATATGCAAGGGTACGAAAAACCGCCTATGAGGGGCGGTCTTCGAGCATGAGCTTTTGGATTTGCGCTTGATATTCCTTCATCACCGTCATGCTTGCCATCATTTCGTTGGCACCGGCATCCACACGCTTCTTTATCTTCATCGCAATTTCCTCGAACAACTCAGGATTTTTGGTGACCAAACCGATAATCGCTTCCTGCTGTTCCTTGGGGAGCGTTTTGAGTTTCTGCTCCATCAACTTCTTCATCAAGAATTCTTTAATCATGGTCCCAAAAGTATAACGCACAGAGGCCCAACAGCACAAACCCCCGCGAGCGCGGGGGCACACCAGGATAAAATGGGCAAGACTACTCCCCCACCCCAACGCGTTGCTTGATTTTTTTGACGACGTCTTCGATATTCCAATCACTCTTGACGAGAAAGTCATACGAGCCTGCTTCGGTCGCCTGCGCCACCTTTTCGGGGTCGTTGATATTGGTGAGGAGAATCACCGCAGCGTGAGCACCGTATTCGGCATCGGTGCGCAACTTCTCAAGCATGGTGAGTCCATCCATCACCGGCATCATGAGGTCGAGGAGGATGAGATTGGGGTGTTCGGCAAGTGCCAAATCAAGTCCTTCTTGGCCATTCTTTGCCTGAAAAACGGTAAACCCTTCAAAGGCGAGGATATCGGACACTGCACTGCGAAGTGGGGCTTCGTCTTCGACGATGAGAATTTTTTTGTCTGCGTAGGGGCCTGGCATAATAGTGCTGAGTTAGTAGTTAATTGGTCTTCGAGGGGTCGCGTAGGGTGTACGCGATATCATCGATGATCTGCATAATATTATAATCCGCTTTGGTGTAATAGTTATTCACACCTAAACGAATGTACGAATTCACGTTTTCCGATGAAGCAGTGTTCGAGACCACAAAAATAGGGATTTCTTTGGTGTCTGGGTCATTTTTGACATGCGCCACAAAGTCTACCCCGCTTCCTGTGCCAAGGAGATAGTGATCGAGCCATATCACGTCGATATGAGTCTTGGCGCGCAAGATTGCAAGGCCTTCTTCGACAGAGGGTACGATAGTGGGAGAGAAACCCCGCTCCTTAAGCGCATCATGGACAGCTCCTGCGAGCTGACGATCGTCCTCAAGGACGAGAATGGATTGACCATGAGGTGAGATATCAGACATAAGTATAGTATACCATGTAGGACAAAAAGCACGCTAGTTGAGTCCCCGCATGCCGGATTTCTTGGTCATCCCAGTCATCGGAAGCGTGACATGAAAGGTCGTGCCTTGATTCTCGTCTGAATCAAACCAAATCTTTCCGTTTGAAGACTCGACAATAGCCTTGACGATGTACATCCCCAAACCGGTACCCTCGGTGTCTTTCTGTCTTACGTTGTCGGCACGAAAAAGCTTTTCAAAAATCTTCCCCTGCTGAGCCTTTGGAATTCCGTATCCGTTGTCAGAGACCCGAATATATAAGTCGTTTCCTTGGGTGGTGATTTCGGCAATGATGTGTCCGCCAGGCTGGGTATACTTGACTGAGTTGGACAAGAAATTCTGAAACACAATACGAATGAGCTTGGGGTCGGCGCTATAGGTGGCTGGAGCATTGGTAAAAATGCGTTCGACTGTCTGGGTGCGCTCGTTTAATTGAGGGGTGAGCTCGAGCAAAACACTTTCACAGATTTCAACCAGAGATACTGGCTCTGGGTCGACTGCAAAGGTGCCAAGGTCGATGCGAGAGACATTGAGAAGTGCATTCACGAGTTCCACCATACGCAAATTCCCTGCGTAAATTTCTTTGACATACTGACGCTGTTTTTCATTGAGCTCTCCCACGTACTTGGAAAGGAGCATCTCTGAATACCAGCGAATGGCAGAAAGTGGGGTGCGCAGTTGATGTGACGCCAAAGACACAAACTCCGTTTTGGCGCGATCCACTTCTTTGCGCAAAGTAATATCCTGACACAATGCCACATAAAACAATGTCTCATTTCCCTCGCGAATAGGCGCAATCGAGAGCTCGCACTGATAGAGCGTTCCGTCCTTGCGCTTATTGATGACTTCTTCTGTGTGAAAAGGATATCCCGCGCTAATTTTCTCCCACATTCCCACAAAGAGATCGGGCTTCATGTTGTCACTCTTGAGCAGGCGGTGACTTCGACCCATGACTTCCACGTCGGTGTAGCCGTTCAGTCGCACCCATGCAGGGTTCACATACACGATAGCTCCATCTGGTGTCGTAATAGACACGGCTTCCGCAGAAGAATCTACTGCCTTTTGGAATTTACGTACGTTTTGGATTTCTTCTTCAATTTTGCTTTTGGCGTCTTCCAGTTCGAGAGTCCGACTCTCGAGGACTTCTTGGACACGTCGAATATTGGTGATGTCTTGCGTAATCCCCGCCATCTTGAGTGGAACGCCCTTATCATCGAGTATCGTCTTGCCCCGATCCTCGACCCACATGTACTCGCCGTTTTGTCGACGAATGCGGTAAGCAATAGAATACGGCTCGGCGCGACGATCGAAGTTGTATTCGACGGTACGCTTGAGTCCCTCCACATCTTCGGGGTGTGCATTGGCCCACAGAAAATCCATGGTCTCTACTTTCTCTCTATCAGCATAGCCGAGCATTGCCATCAAGTGTCCAGAAAGGAAAAGCTCATTTTTGGTGAGATCATACTCCCAATACCCCAAGGCTGACCCGAGAAGTGCGTGGGCATATCGTTCACCCTTGAGCGCGGTAATTTCGACGGCGTCCTTGGCGTGTTTGGTAAATCGCACATAGCCTGGGAGGACAAAAAAGATGAGTACGCTCACCACAAGCGCTTCGAGAAACAACGCGCCAATAACGATATACGGAGCCATGTTGGCCAGCGTGGTGCGAGGCAACCAATACGAGAGCCACCCGATACCAAAGAGCCCCATCACCAAGACAAGAGGAACAATAAATAACAAAAGATCACCTCCACGAGGTATGGCGATATCGCGCATCAATCTCCTGCCAGATTGTAACGGGTCTTGCTCCATGTATACGTACAAGTACCATTGTATGATAACACAAAAAAAGACTTGCGCAAAATAAAATGCCGTGTAGTTTGGGTATAGTAGTTCGTTCAACGAAAAAGAGGAACGTCACATGGTTCGCAAAGCAGGAAGAACATCCCCGACCAATGTTGCGAAGTCGCAGCATTTGTACGTCCTGGACACGAACGTGCTTTTGCACGATCCACTGTCTCTCTTTCGCTTCCAAGAACATGATGTCTATCTTCCGATGGTCGTCCTCGAGGAACTCGACAATCACAAGCAGGGCCATACCGAAGTCGCCCGCAATGGGCGCACGGTCAGTCGCACTATTGATGCACTGCTCAGGGCTTCTCCCTTGCCTTCCACCGAAGGCATTCCACTCGCCTCGACAGGCCACCGCACGGCCACCGGCAAGCTCCACTTCCAGGCTGACCTCAGTGAGATTCCTCGCCTAGATGGTCTCTCCGACCCAAAAGCGGACAACAAGATCCTGGCAGAAGTGAAGTTGCTCAGCACGAAATACCCCGAGCGGCGCGTGGTCTTGGTCTCCAAGGATACCAACGTGCGCATCAAGGGCACCGTGATGGGGATTCCTGTCGAGGACTATGAAAGCGATAAGGTGCTTGATGATGTGGACTTGCTGTATCCCGGCGCATATCGGATTACCTCAACCTTTTGGGAGCGAGTGCATCCTGCCTATAGCCCCGACGGGAAAGAATGTGCCATCCACGGCAAGGAAGCGGGCAATCTCCTGTGGAACCAGTTTGTGTACAGCGACCCCGCAAGTGGGTCTCCTGCTACACACATGGTGGTCGTCGACAAGTACGACAATGGTGCGCGTCTGCGTGTACTCGAGGATTACTCGAGCAAAAAGCATGCCGTCATGGGTGTCACCGCACGGAATCGCGAACAGAACTTCGCACTCCATCTCCTGCTTGACGACAACATCGACGTGGTGAGTCTCGTGGGTGCTGCTGGTACAGGCAAAACTCTGATGGCACTTGCTGCGGGTCTGCACCAAATCCAGAACGGTCGATTTTCCGAGATCATCATGACTCGAGCCACCGTCCCGATTGGTGACGACATTGGCTTTTTGCCGGGTGACGAGGATGACAAGATGAATCCTTGGATGGGTGCGCTCCACGACAATCTGGAGGTGCTTGAAGGCAACAGCGAGAACGTCCTTCAGCGCGGTCTGCGTGACGGCAAAACTCAAGGGCGACTGAGTAGCCACGTGAAAGTGAAGGCGCTCACCTTCATGCGTGGACGCACCTTCCTCAATAAGTTTGTCATCATCGACGAAGCACAGAACCTGACCCCGAAGCAGGTCAAGGCCATCATTACCCGTGCTGGCCCCGGGACCAAGATGGTGCTCATGGGGAACCTTGCTCAAATTGATACGCCATATCTCACTGAAGGTGGTTCGGGTCTCACCTACTTCGTGGACCGATTCAAGGGTTGGCCGCATGGTGGGCACATCATTCTCGTGGGCGGTGAACGTTCAAGATTGGCAGGGCACGCCGAAGAAGTGCTATAAAAAGAAACCGGAACACTGTTCCGGTTTTGTTTTATATGAAGGATACAAAAAAGCCCTTCTTCGCAGAAAGACTTTTTTGGCCATTATTCCTCCAACCATGCTATCTTGTCCCATTGGGATTTGGATGAGGCACCGTTCCATTCCACAAGGTGGTTGCCGGCGGGGTCCATGAGCCAACTCTCTCTCCCGCACTCGCGATATGCGTATTTGGTTGTGCAATCATTATACCACCCGATAGCTATTTGTAGAGTCTATCAACTATACAAATGTGCACAACCTGTGGATGATCTGGGGATAAGGTGAACAGAAACCCCTCGGAATCCCCTATTATCGATTGAATATCGCACCAAACCACCCTTGATTGGGATTGGGTGGTGGTCCATAGAGATTGGCAGATGGTTGACCTGGGCGCAGGAGCAAGATGAGGGCGTAGATAAATCCAAGGAATGGAACAAGCATCCATCCCACACTCCACCCAGTCCATCCAATGTCGTGAGCACGACGCACTGAAAGTCCCAATGAGAATGGGGCCGCAGTGGCGTATACCAACACGGTAATGATGGTAGTCATGGCATACCCCACAGACTGCTCCGTTTCCACAAAGAGCCCAGCTATTGCGAGCAACATCACAAATACTGCATATACGAGTGCCATAAGGACTCCTGCTCCGAAATACTTGAGCCGTCCTATGCGTCCACGAAAGAGCTGGGAGATGGTGAAGCCCTGTGTCCCAGAGAGTGTCAGGGCAGTACGCATCATCGTGCGGACTTGGGACTCCTGCCATCCTTGAGCAATGAGTGCCGTCCGAATCGCATCATCCGAAACGCCACGAGCACGTTCTTGGGTAATATAGGTAAACAGTGTTTCGTGATTATTCATAATTCAAAGTATATCAAATCCCGCACACTCGAGGAGGTGCGGGATTGAGAAACGTGTGGACAAAACTATCCAAACGTGACGGTATACAGCTCGAGCCCCGGGGTCTCGACCGTGAGCTCAAGCGTGTGTTCTCCGTATCCCTCGCCTTTCACGATTTCATACAATCGCTCGTCGGTCACATACAGATACGTCTCCCCCTTTTCTTCTCGGACATCTTTCCCCATCCGCGCACCGAGGGGCATGCCGTCGAGCGTCACTTTGACCCGTGACATCTTGAGCGACCCAAGGAGCATATATACATTCTTGGCGCTATAGCGATAGACTACCGTATTTTTCTCGAGCGAAGACTTGGCATAGTCGGGGGTAAATTCCCACGAACCAGATAAGTATGGTACCCCGAGGGCACGAGTGGCGGGAATGGGCTTCATATCCTGTATTCCAGTAACAAACGAAGTCCCATTACCGAGATTACCGTTGCGTGCGGAACCAAAGAAGGTTTCTTTGGTCAACATCTTGGAGGTATCCACAGAGACAGCCTTTGCTGGTGTTTCGATAGCAAAGTAGGTTTCGGGAGGAAGTCCGAGCTTGGCCGTGCGCTCCTTGAGCAACTCCTGAATACGGACTTCGATTGCAGAATAAGCTCCCTCACCGCGATAGGTGTTCACAATCTTGCCATGAATATCGACCAAATACATAGTGGGCCACTCCTGGTTCCCCCAGGCCCGTGCCGTCCCAGATTGATTGTCGAGCACAATAGGATGTACTACTCCATAGCGAAATGCTTCCTGATCTACAAATACCTTCGTCTTGTCGATGGCGTATCGCGGAGTATGAATAGTGATGACTGACAATCCCTTGTGGCGATAGCGCTCGTGCCACTGATTAATATAGGGCAGTGTGCGAAGAGAATGCTGAGTCGTGAAATTCTGAAATGTGACCAAGAGCACTTTGGCACCGAGGAGGTCTTTGATGCGAAATGCATCGGTGTTAGTGAATCCAGAAACCAAATCCAGCTCTGGTGCGGTGCGCATCGAGCCCTGGGTCGATGCCGTAGGTCGTGGCGCAACTGACCCTGAAGATGGTGAGGGTGGAGTCTCGGAAGAGGCAATAGATGGGGCTGTCTCTCCTTCATCTCCTGATGTGGTCGTGGCAGAAGGCAAGCTCTCGAGTTCTGGAGAGATTACCGGAGTGGGTCGCATCACCATATAGCCTACCAATAATACTGCAAGAATTCCGCCCAACACGATTTTCGGTGTAAATGTCATCATATGTCTTTATAGTACGAATAATTCCCTGTGATGCAATTCGATTCTAAATAGCGCCACGGACTTGTCCAAGTGCAACATTTAAAAGCATAATGATGACAATCACCGCCACTAAAAGGAGGGTGTTGGCTATCATGTGGGGATGCTGAATACGAATCTGGATAAAAATCGCGAGTCCGAGGGCAATAATCAACAGCGCGACAAGGAATGCAAATACCATTGCCGTCGCGGTACGAGGAGCAGCAATCACGGTCTCGACCACGCTCGGTGCTAGCGGTGGGGTTAATTCAGGGAGTGCGGGACTTGCTGATGCAACGCTCGTAGTGGCGGGTGGGGTGACGGATGTCGGAAGAGTGGGCACCTCGACCGTGTCGGCAACCGCAAGCTTAGTGGATTCCTCACCCAATGTCTCGGTACGCACGAATTGAGGAGGGGGTGAAACCTCACGCAAGGATGGTGTGGGCAAAGTGAGGGTGCTCTCTCCCCGCACAGCAGGAACTGCGACATCAGGCGCGGTGACTCGGTTCACCAGAGCCACAAGTGAGGAGGTAGCTTGAGGAATGTCTCGTGCGATGACAGAGGGGCGCCCAAACTCTTGGACGACGAAAATAGCGCTCTTGCCTTTGTATGTCCCCATGGCGGTTGCAATACCAATCTCGGTATAGTTCCCATTCATGATGTTGGCACGATGGGTAGGTGAGCGCATCCATGCCTCAGTCACATCGCGCGAGTCAGTAAAGTTGACCGCAAGGTTTTCTCCCGCTGCAGCATACTCGTACCCCGCTTCACGAATAAAATACCACGGGGTCTTGCCATCGGGAGAATTGTGCGCAAAGTAGCCTTTCTGTGCCATATCCTCAGCTTTCATCTTGGCTGCGAGTTCGAGCTTGGGATTCACGGTGAGCCCGCCGAGGGATTCTTTGATGCGCTCCTCGTTGGTTTGCTCGACGAGTACGCTCGCAAAAATTGCAGCAAAATTCGCACTCTTGGGGAGCACGTATGTCGTACCCAGAAGGTATGATCCTTCGAGTAGTAAGACAAACAGGAGGAGTCCAAACGCAATACGGAAGCGCAAGAAAAGGGGCTGATACGCGTTCCCTTCATGCGGGATAAAATGGTCTTTGAGTATGCGTTTCACGTTCCTATTATAGCATAGTTTCGTGTTTTGCACAAGTACGCGACACTCTTCCCCTGCCCCACACTCTCACGCTTGGGCACATACATAGGGTACCCCTATGTATGGGATGGGGTGCTGGAATAAAACACCCCCGACAGAGAGAGTCGGGGGTGTCGTGGGTCTGCTATCGGTACCCAGGATCGTTTTGAAGTGTTGGCATCGGCTCGTTGAGCGATTCGCACTTCAAGAGATTGATGGCGCGCTTGGTCGTCTTGTAGACCACGCCAGATCCATCCTTCTCGATATCGGTGTGTCCAGCATCAAGCCAAGGCTGAATGATAGTGGAGTGGTTGGCCTTCTGGAACTTCTTGACCCAGGACTTCGTCATTGGACCAAAGAATCCGGTCACAGGGAGTGTGGCACTCATGTGCTCATTCAAGAAGGTCTGGAGGCGCTTCACGTCATCGGCATCGTTCTTCTTGCCCAACTTCATGTAGGTCAAGAGGTATGGTGAGCATCCAGGAGGAAGTGCGGGCTCTGGCTCTGTGGTTGCTGCACCCAAGACTTCTCCAGTCGACGAAGCGTTCCCGCTTCCGCCACCATTACCTCCGTCTCCAGGGGTGGAAGGGACTTTGCAAGAACCGTCATCGCGATTGGAAAGCGGGTTGTAGTTGGTGGCAACAGGATTGGTGCAGCCCCAGTGATCAAAGGTCGTGCTTCCGCCTCCGCCTGTCGATACTGCAGTGTTGGTGACCGTACAGGTCTTCTGCTCGCCCCAAGTGATGGTGCCGGTGCAGTCTGCGCTGTACGTTGCAGTGTAGCCGGTGTCGGCATCCTCAGTCACCGTATAGGTGATAGGATTCTTGCTCACCTCAAAGTACACCTGTGTTCCCTCACTACTACCCACAAATGTAGCTGGAGCAATCAATTCGGCGACATCCGCAATAGCGGTCTTGATGCTGAAGATGTCGAAGATGGATGCAGAAGGTGGAATTTCGTGAAAAATTGGAGCTTCATTCTCTTGTTCTTCGCAGTATGTCCCCTCACTCCACATGCCCTCTGGGACTTCTGTCTGCATACCGTCCACATTGGTGCACACATCAACGTTGACATGGAGGGTGAACTCACTTGCCACCTTCGAACCGCCAACGACGGTCTTCACTACGGTGAGGGTTGGACGACAGTCCGGATCCATCGTGTCTGACATTCCGTCAAAGTCATTGTCCTTCCCATCCATACATGCAGCTGGCGTATTCTCTGGAACAGGAATCACACAGTGCACCGACACATCATCGAGGTACGAACCCACTCCGCCTGTAGTTCCCGAATCGTCTGGACCAAGATCCTTGAATGCAATGCGAGTCGTGGTCGCATCTGCGGTGAAGGTGTAGAGGAACTGTTGCCAATTCGTGTTGCCACTTGCGGTGCCCGAATGGGTGCCCACTACTGACTCTGCAACTGATGCTTCGAGATTGTTTTCTGCGAGTGCGGTATCTGGGCGAGGGCTCCACCAGTAGGACAACTGATACGTCTTACCGGGGATGGTCACAATATCTTGGTAGATTTGTGTGGGGTGATCTCCATCCATTTCTGCGTGCTGGGCACCAGTATGAGGTGCTCCTGCAACGTTGGCCTGAAGTTCCACGCCGGTGCGTCCGACGCTCTCGCCGGAAGGCATCACCATGCCAAGCCACTTGAGGATGGGCTCAGTGAAGGGCACAATGTCCCACCCGTCCTGATACGAGGGCGCAGAAAGTGCGGGAGCTTCAAATCCACCATTGTCCACCAAGTTCATCGCCGGATTACAAATAGGAGCGACTGGAGTGTAGGTGTTGGTAATGGTGCAGTTTGCTGTAGTACCAGTAGTGACCGTGACCGTTGCAGAAAGCGCAGCGAGCAGAGCATCAATCTTGACGTCAATGTCTGCAATAAGTTCTTCCTTGGCTTGTACGCCTTCGTCCATCGGATCGGCAAAGATGGCTTCCTGAAGTGCGTACTTCTTTGCCATCCAGTCCTGAATAGAAGCAATCTTAGTTGCATTGCCTTCGTCTGCCACACAGGCACCGGAGAACGATGGAAGGTACTGCTCATCCGTATTTACTTCGGTCACCGTGTAGGTGCCAGGATTCATGACTGTCGATGCACCGCTTGTCACAGTCGTATCGCCAACCTTGAGAGTAAAGTCGGTTGCAGTCTTTGTGCCACCCACCACTTCCTTGGTCACGACGACATTGCCAGGAGGGACACACGCATTCTTGTTGACGGTGAGCTTATAGAGAATACCTGCGGGATTTGCTTCAGTCTGGCCCACACCCTGATTGGTGACGACCATCTTTAAGGTGTTCTGACCCGTCACAAACTTGTCAGCGGTTATGTTTACTGTGGTAACTGCACCATAGGTGTCGACGTTCGTGTCCACCTGGACATCATTGATGTATGCCGTGTAGGAATTGTCTCCGGCGACTTCAAGTGTGGCACCAGTGGGTGTGCCCGTGATGGTGAAGACATCGTAGAAGGTCTCTGTGGGAGAAGTGGTCGTATCGACAATAGGGCTCTCGCTCCAGATCCACGTCGAACCAGTGAGGGATGTCCATGCTCCATGGAGAAATCCAACTGCAACAGCAAGGGGACCTGTGACAGGAGTGTCGAGGTGAACATCAGCAGTGTTTGAGGTGCGCACGACAGTCGAGAGGACGTCGGTGCAGGCGGTTTCCTGTGGAGGAATTGGGGTGCAGTTTGGCATGCCTGGACCTGTGGTGCCAGAGGGGCATGGTGTTGGAGGCATAGTGCATTCTGGGAACATTCCAATCATGCCAGGGGGACACATCATAGGAAGAGTCGGCACACATGAGGGAGGAATGCCTGTCATACCTGGAGGACACATTGCGGGAACAAAGGTGGCTGTCACAGACTTTGCTGAATCCATCGTCACTGAGCAAGCGCCAGTTCCGGTGCAAGCTCCTGACCACCCAGAGAAGGTGTAGCCAATGTCAGCTGATGGAGTAAGTGTCACACTTGTGCCGTGCACATAGGACTCTGCACAGTCGCTTCCGCCCATTCCACAGGAAATCCCTGTGCCTGACACCGAGCCATTGCCTGAGGTGGACACCGTGAGGAGCTTATCAGTAAATGGTGTGGGGTCACACGCATCACCGATGGTGTCCGTGTCGCTATCGAGCTGATTTTCATTTGCGACTGCAGGGCAGTTGTCCGTTGCATCGGGGGTGCCATCAGAGTCCGTGTCAGTGAGGACGAATGATGCATTGACCGTCTTTGCAGAATCCATGGTGACCGTACAGGTGGAGGAAGTCCCTGTACATGCACCTGACCATCCTGTGAAGGTTGAATCAGTTCCGGCAACTGCAGTGAGGGTGACTGAGCCAGAGGTGGTTTCAGTACAGTCTGCACCACAGTTGATGCCATTGCCCGTCACAGTACCTAATCCAGTACCTGACTTTGTGACGGTGAGAGCATACTGAGGTAAGGAATAGTATACTTTGACTTTAATGTGATCCAACAATGACTGTCTGCCATTATCAGCACTTTGTGCATCAACCTTGAGCTTAAAAGCACTGTCAGAGAAATCGGCAGCAGTCCAAGTCTTGCCCCATAAATC
>JACCDO010984602.1_pt1 | contig 11841 bp, 8 predicted proteins | sample 7446101 | NCBI WGS metagenome assembly JACCDO01 (sample SAMN15323440, study PRJNA562643) | freshwater metagenome | isolation source: river surface water | place: USA:Blue River Watershed | collected 2017-08-16 | reverse complement strand
TAAAAAGAATAAGTAATGGAGCAGTTGATTCCGGTGGTGAACAAGCTACAGGATGTGTTCGGCGCTATCGGGCAGCAGACATTGGATTTGCCGCAGATAACTGTCGTCGGGTCCCAATCGGCTGGGAAATCTAGGTAATCTTGCGTGTCTTTACTCCCGTACTCATTCAACTCATTTGTATTTGCATTATCTACAGTGTTTTAGAGAATATTGTTGGTCGCGACTTTTTGCCTCGTGGTAATGGCATTGTTACTCGCCGTCCGCTTGTGCTTCAACTGTACTCGCTAGGTGTTGATGGTACACCTGCACAGGCACCTTCGTCACCGACTTACCCTTCAACAGCAAATGATATTACTGAATGGGGTGAGTTTCTTCATTTACCAGGACAAAGATTCTATGATTTTAATGAAATAAGGGCTGAGATTCAACGAGAGACGGAAAGAGTAACAGGGAAAAATAAAGGAATTTCATCGAAAACCATAAATTTAAAGATATTTTCACCCAATGTCTTGAATTTAACGTTAGTTGATTTACCAGGTATAACCAAGGTCCCAACTGGTGATCAGCCGGAGGATGTAGAAGAACAGATACGTGCCATGTGTTATGAGTTCATATCGAATCCAAATGCTATTATATTAGCAGTAACAGCAGCAAATAGTGATTTAGCAAATAGTGACGGTCTTAAAATGGCTAGATCTGTCGATCCTGATGGCGAGCGAACCATTGGAGTCTTAACTAAAGTTGACATCATGGATCATGGTACAGACTGTAGTGATATCCTATCGAATCGGGTTGTGCCATTGCGACGTGGATATATTGCCGTGATGAATAGATCACAGAAAGATATACAAGACGATGTACCGATACGCAAAGGTATAGCAAAAGAATCGTCATTTTTTCAATCGCATCCCAAGTATCGCAATATGTTATCAAAGTGTGGCACCTCTAACTTAGCACGTACATTAAATCAAATTTTGATGCATCACATCCGGGACTGTCTGCCTGATATTAAGAGTAAAATCATGTCGATGATGTTGAATGTGCAGACAAATCTGGATGCATTAGGCGAGCCTACCGATGCACAAGGTAATTCAAGATTGGGTGCAACATTGCTATCTTTACTGTCCAAGTTCGCTTTGAATTTTTCTAATTCTGTTGATGGGAGAGGTAGTATGGAGAATGCATTGGAGATGACTGAGCTGTACGGTGGTGCTCGTATTAGTTACATATTTAATGAAACTTTTGGGAAGCGTTTGAAAAGCCTAGACCCATTTGAAGGGTTGGATGACGAAGACATTCGCACCGCAATAGCCAATGCAAATGGTCCACGACCATGTTTATTCGTACCAGAAATTGCTTTTGATTTATTAGTGCGACGACAAATTGCGAGATTGGAGCAACCAGGATTGCAGTGTGTAGATTTGGTGTTTGACGAAATGCAACGCATGGCTTTCCAGTCAGAGACAACGGAACTATCACGATTTCCAGAGTTACGTGATCGCGTCTATGAAATAGTGAATAACTTGTTGCGCTCATGTGTCAGTCCTACCCAGAAAATGATTTCCAACTTGATTCAGTTGGAATTGGCGTATATAAATACTTCACACCCAGATTTTATCGGAGGTAAAAGAGCAGTTGCACAAATACAGAATAAGAATTTAGCGAGTAGCTCAGCCGCTAGCACCGGCACGAGTAGCAGTAATGGTAGTAATCATCGCGTCGGTGAAAATCATAATACAAGTAATATAACCGACCCAAGCACGGCTGTGAAGGAGAAGAGTGGCGATATTAATCCCCCAGTCCCACCGAGTAGCTCGAAGAATGGAAATGAAGGTAAGGGACTATTTGGTCTACTGAAAGGAAACACGACCGTCAGCACTACAAGCATGAGTCAAGGTTTTGTCAAAGATTCTAGTTTAGTGAAATTGCCACAAGTGCCTGAAAAAATGCGATCTTGTGTGACACCAACTGATCGTGAACGAGTAGAGACTGAGATCATCAAGGCATTGATATCGTCATACTTTGATGTCGTCAAGAAGAACTATATGGATTTAGTGCCCAAGACAATAATGCATTTCTTGGTGAATAATTTCAAAGATACGTTACAGAATGAGTTAGTTTCCCAGCTGTATCGCGAAGGAATAATGACCGAGTTAATGAGAGAAACGGAAGACATAGCATCACGTCGCAAGGCAGGTAAACAAATGAAGGAATTGCTACAACGAGCATTGGAAATAGTTAACGAAGTGAGAGATTTTAACACTTTTAAGTAAATATTTTAACCAAACAACCAAACTATTTCGTTATATTATGATACATCTAGACGAGAATAAATTACGAATTAAGCGGTCAAAACAACTGCACCACCGGCACCTTTTATTTTCTTTTCAGCTTCTTTAGAGAAATATCTGGCTTTAACGACTATAGGAACCTTTGGTAATGCACCTTTACCTAACACTTTGAAGTAACCTTCTTTAGTTACATCAATAACTGGAACACCTTCACTATTAGCACCTTCCTTGCATTTGGCAAGGACACCTTCTGGTACCAATGACCAAAGTCTATCAATATTTATTGTTGGGCAATGATCTATGTTGCGCTTGTAATGGAATGTTCTCATACCAACTTTACCGAAGTAACCAGGATGGTATTTATCCATTAATATTCTATGATGATGTTGACCACCAGCGTTACCTCTACCACCAGGATGGGTACGATGTTTACCTACACGACCGTGACCGGCACAAACGTGTCCTCTCTTCTTCCTGTTATGATGTAGTCTTGTTGGCTATAGAAATAGTGATAGAGAAATAAGATAATGTTAATATGGATATATAATGGAATGGACAAGTTGGTGAACAAGCTGCTGGATAAAAACCGTGACTGTTGACATGTTGGCACATTAGAGGTTATATACGATTATTTCTATCGCTTCAATTGCAAAATCGTAACGACATCACTATTGTATGAGTTGGAGTGAAATTTCAGTGCAGGTTACGTGAATCAAGTAATCATCCAATGCATCACTTCCCGTCAAGATTACACAAGACAACCCAGTCAACAACGACCAGATTGGATTCACAACTACGATTCCACAGTAAATCCCAACCAAACCAATAAATATCTCACCAATATTCTGTTGACACGATTAACCTCGTCGTCGTCACAGTCTCTAAGTCCGTAGCACTCAACCATCGCGTACCGTACGCCAAATACGCCTTCGCAGTCACCTAGTGCGACATAGCCACCCACTCGTTCACCAACTCGCACCCAGTCTCGCATAAACTACAAACTTACCATTTTACCGTATTTTTTCTTGATTATTCATTGCTCAAAAAATTGATGGCTTGAACAATTGGTTAGGGCTGAAACCGGTAAGAGTAATAAGGAGATTATTCGTCAGTTAGGTAATGCGAATGGTGAGGACACGATTTAATAGTTAGTTTCATTGATCTTAATTTAGAATAAGATACCTTCTTAGCGATAATTTGTAAAGTGTGTAATTTGATCTTTTAGCGACTATAGTGAATGAATAAAGTTCTTACTCATTCGAGAAGCGTTTGTTTTCTTGAAGTCTTTGTAGTATGAGACCATTAAATGTACTTAACATGATGAAAATATTTATACCGATTCCTGCTAACTGAAACATAGATCCATTATGATTACAATAGTAGAATAGTAATATATCAAACGATTGCAGCGATTAATTGTTTTAATTGTGATTTTTGTAGCATTATCTTTTCACTTGACTATGCTTGACCCGGCAATTAGTTCCTGAAGAAATTCAGAAGAATCCCGTTTCCTTGTTGCGCGAGAAAAACAAGTGCGTCTTGTATGGATGCGCATGTTCGGGCTGCGCTGGACGCGGCTTTGCCATGTCGGGAAGTCCTTCGGGGGAGGCGAGTGTGTTTATTCGGCACTTCCGCTAACCCGCCGCACGAAGGCCATCGACTTGTAGGTAGCATCTCCCATCTAGATTCGTTGCGATTTAAATAACTACAAATATTATTTATACACTTACTTGTGCCATTTTTACTAGTGAATCAAGTGGCTGGAAAGGAATTTGTTGATGAAATATGGATCATTCCTGTCTATCAGCATGTATTTCCAACTAAACAAAATTTGTTATGGTTTGATAAACGGAAATATATGCTGGATTTAGTGTATCAAAATATGAAATGTAATAACTGTATAATAAGAGTCTTGTCAATAGAAAAAGTGGTACATTCTGTTATTAATACGGATATTGGTCACACATATAATCAGAAAACAATAGGCAACATCGACGTCATTCGGTTGTTGTACGAATATTATGGTATTCCGACACCTATTGGAAACAATAACGATACCCAATTTTACCTGTTAATGGGTCTAGATACTTGCATGGATTTATTGAACAATAAATGGAAATCTTCTTTGTTACTTCTGCAACATATCAAGATATTATTAGTCAATAGGTTTAACAACATGGATATTAGTTCATGTCAATTTTACCCTGAATTCAGTCATCGAATAACACAACTTGACATAAGGCCCCCTGATATTTCATCCACTTACATAAGAGAGTATAAACCAACTTCCACGATGATAAATATGTACGCTATAAGCCCATTTTTAGCATCATTAGTACCATGTGAACTGGTAACTAACGGATCGCTGCATCCATTGATATATAAGTATATTACTACTAACGGATTATACTTTTACGAAAAAGAAGAAGTAAAGTGTTTAGTTACATCAAGGAAGTCCATATATCTGGGAATAACGACAATAACAGTGCAAGTAATAGTTGGTATGTTTTTGTATTACAGTAAATAATGTAACTATTTAACTAAATATTTAATGTTTCCCGCCTGCAGCAGCAACTACTTTAGCAGCACCTACTACTGGTGCGATTACATATACATTACCACCTTTATCCTCAACAGTTGGAGCAACAGAAATATTTTTCATTTCTTTCTCTAATTTTACTAATATATCATCTGAACCAGCAGGCATTTTAGCATAACCTTCACGGTATGATTTGATTGCGGCAGTGAATGATTCGCCAACAATATCTTTACCTAACTTGGCATTAGCACCCTTTGTTAGTACGTCGATAGCTTGGTTTAGTGCGTTTTCTTTAGATTTCTTATCGGTATTAAATGAATTCACTACATCTGCACGCACCTTAGTAACCATACGAGTACGTACTTGAGCAGCAATATTTTCTTCTAATGCAACTAGTGCATCTAATTTTTTCACAATAGCATCACGATATTGATGTTGTACAGCTGCGTTCATTGTTTCAGCTTTCGCTTGTGTCATATCATCAACTAAATTATCCATTGATTTTAAATCCTCTTCTAATGTCAATAATTTTTCGGTAGAAGCTTTTGTACTTTGTAGTTCAGATAAGAAATTTTCATCAACCTTCTTTAATTGTGTGTAAACAGCTTCTCTTGTTTCATCAAGTGATTTGCCGACCATAGTACCAACGTTGGTGTACATTGATGCACAGAAAATAGCGAACATTGATGCCAAAGTAAACTCCTCGTTAATCATTAAGACTTCATTGGATACAATTGGGATGGCGCATAAAACTCCAATTGGTACTGCCATTTTCCAGTCATTCAAACCTAATTTTGCAATTAGACCTTTAGGTTCCTCTGGTTTTGCAGCCAGCAATTCAATCAATGCCTCTTTTTTGTCGTCATCATCACTTAACTTCAAAATATTTTCCATATTAGCTTTCATTTCAGCAATTTTTTTATTTTCTAATTCCCGAAAATACTTCGCCTCTTCACCTCTTTCTTTGTCCTTAAGTGAGGAAAGGGTACGGCGGCAGGCCTGTGCGCGCATCGAGGCGCGGAAGGCGGGACGGACGAGGCAAGACAACATCTTTTTCTTCTACTTCTCGTTTTCTCGTTTTCTCCCTATCTTCGGGGCCGATTTTGGAGGCAGGATTTGATACCGCGCAGTGACATTGGGGTCAACGGTCATTTTTTGGGAAACCATTATGGTTTTTGAACCTGTAAAAGAGGCGAGTAGTACAGGCGATTTAATGCGAGTTGATTATGTCTAATCTTGCGGTGAATGGTCCAAATCTCAATTATTAATGGCACACAGGGATCTTAATAGGGTAGAGTGTAGAGTAGCAATTTCACACATGATACTGTAATATGGTTAGCTTCTTTGCATCATAATTGAATAAACTAAAACTATCCGCTATCCTGCAACGACTGAATTCTATATTAATATTACTATCATATTCCCTTTTCATGTGATTATCATGAGCATCCATTAAATCAGCATTATTCATTGCGTGTACTCAAATAATTAATTACCACTAGTTGTTGCATAACGTAAAGGTCCCTTGAGTTATTCAACGAGGAACCGGCCTCCGATGGACGGGATTGAAGAAGTACCTAGTATGTCAGGCATGTTCCTCCTGCACGTCCTCGTAGTTGTCGCACTCGTTTGTCCAGTCAGCATGTTCTTAGCACCCTTTCTGCGCTCCCGCTCGCTCATTTCATACTACAGAACCATCACCCACAGCAGCTGGAACAGCAATAGCAGGGGATACTCATTAGGTAATCCAACTATTTTCATTTCTCATTTACATTGTCTTACAATGTCCTTTTAAGGAATAACAGGTGGAATCTTGCGGAGAGATCTAATGGTACATCGCGCGGCACAATCTAATGACGAAGCTAGTGTCTATCATCATCATAATGATGGTAAACTCAGTAAGCCTAAAATACTGTTTGTTCTTGGAGGACCTGGCTCGGGTAAAGGGACACAGAGTGAAAAATTGGCATCATTTTTTGGCTTTAAACATTTATCAGCAGGTGAATTGTTGCGCGAAGAAAGAGAGTCTGGTTCAGCTGATGGTCAATTGATAGATAGTTACTTGAAAGACGGTAAGATATTACCAGTAGCAGTAACATTAAAATTATTGAAGAAAGCTATTGAGGATAATACAAAATACTATAATCGCTTCGTAATAGATGGATTCCCTCGTAATCTAGACAATTATGATGGGTGGAATAGTGCTGGAATGGACAATTTGTATGATGTAGAAGGGGTTATATACTTAGATTGTCCTGAAAATGAATTAGAAAAGCGTATACTTAGTCGTGGGAAGATAAGCAATAGAACCGATGATAACATCGTGACCGTGAAGAAACGATTCGTGACGTTCCAAGATAGTACCATTCCTGTGGTTGACTTATATCGGGGTATACCATCTAAATTCTTCCTTGTTAATGGCAATCAAGCCGTCGAGGATGTCTTTAACGACATTAAAAATTCATTAAAACCATTATTTGAATCTGAAATTATCGAATTAATCCAACAAAATTTACTCATGGAGTCGCTAGGTGGTAAGATGCAGATCTATTCGTCTCGTGTCGATGACCACAAGGTTATCTCCTCGGACAACCTCAATGTAAAGCCAGTATATCCCGTGCAATATACTATGAGTAATCCCCGGGTTGTGATAGATACTAATACGAATGAGGCATCCGTCACTTATACGAAAGAAGAACATAGTGAAGGTAATTTAAAGCGGTACGAAGAGACTCGTCAATACAAACACAGCAATGGAAAGTGGCGATTGAGTGCCCAACCAGTTTCTCCAACCGTTTTTTCTCGAGGTGTTAACTATATATCAAATAATAATAGTAGAACCGCCTTGCGGATGAGTAGTACTGATGTCAATAATATGAGTGGTGATAGTAGTAAACCTCAAAAGAATAATAATAAGAAGGAAAAGGTAGAGAAGCCAGTAGCGACCATCGAGGAGATCAAGCAGTCTCGTGTGGACAAAATTAAGCAAATGAGAGAAAGTCAGGTAGTGCCGTTCGCCTATGGGTATAAGAATTCTCATAGCATTGAGGAGCTGTATAAGTTGTACAACGACAAACTCAACACTGGCGAAGAGGATGCTGCACAGGCTATGGTAGGTATCAGCGGACGTATCATGGTCCGCAGAGTATTTGGCAAATTGGCGTTTTTTACACTACAGGATAGCACGGGTACGATCCAACTATACATAGAAAAAGGTCGGTTGAGTGATGAATTCGAGAAGATTAAAGAATGGACTGATTCTGGGGACATCATTGGAGTCACTGGTACCATGAAGAAAACCGACAAAGGTGAACTGAGCATATATGTTTCCTCGTGGTCCATGTTGACCAAGTCTCTTTTGCCTCTACCGGATAAATGGGGTGGTCTCACTGATGTCAACAAGCGATACCGACAGCGACACCTAGATATGATTGTGAATCCCGAGGTGCGCAATGTATTCAAAGCGCGATCGTTTATCATTTCCTCCATCAGAAAGTATCTAGATAATATCGGTTTCTACGAAATCGAGACACCAATCCTAAACGATCAACCAGGTGGTGCAGAGGCGAAGCCATTTAACACTTTCCATAATAGTTTAAATATGAATTTAACCTTGCGCATTGCAACGGAACTGCACTTGAAGCGACTTGTTGTCGGAGGCTTTGATCGAGTCTATGAAATAGGCCGCATTTTTCGCAACGAAGGGCTGTCGACTCGACACAATCCAGAGTTCACATCGATTGAACTTTATCAAGCGTATGCCGACTACAATGACATGATGGTGCTCACTGAAACATTGATCTCCTCCATAGCAAGAGATCTAACTGGAAGCATGATTGTCCCGTACGGCGACCACACAATTAATCTTACTCCTCCGTGGCGCAGAGTTACCATGAGTGACTTAGTACTGGAGAAGTCAGGAATAAACTTTGACGAATTATTTCAAACAAAGGACGACGTTGATACTATTAACAAAGCGCGTGAGTTAGCTTTGAGCAAAGGTGTACCAGCCAAGGAACTTCAGAATAAACGTACAGTGGGGGAAATACTGAATGTATGCTTCGAAGAGTTATGCGAGAAGGATTTGATCCAGCCAACATTTGTGATTAATCACCCAGTAGAAGTATCGCCGTTGGCTAAGCCACATAGATCACTGCCTGGAGTCACCGAGAGATTTGAGATGTTCATGGTTGGACGTGAGCATGCAAACAGTTTTACCGAATTAACAGATCCTATAGATCAACGAGAGCGTTTTATGAAGCAAGCAGAGAAGAAAATTCTTTTTAATGATGAAGAAGCATGTGGTGTCGATGAAGATTTCTTAGCCGCATTAGAGACCGGCATGCCACCCACTGCAGGTTTGGGTATTGGCATTGACCGTGTCGTCATGGTACTTACGAATTCCCCCGCAATCAGAGATGTCATCGCGTTCCCCTTACTCCGCAAGGAAGAATAAATTTCAGTTTATCGATCGTAGTTATATATAATATTGTACAATAATTCAATTATCTACTTCCGAGGCGCTTGCTATTGCTGGATGGCGTTACATTCATATTAATCACACTATCGTACGTCTCTGTCAACAAAGACGTAAGTGGAGGTGGACCAATACCAATGTAGCTGCTACCTCTGTCCTCGCCACTACCTGTACTTGAAAAAGATGATTTAGAAGGAGTTTTTCTTCTGTTACCATCAGAACTACCGCTGCCGACGCTGCTGAAGCTTGTTCTACTGACCTCTCGAGGAGGGGTGCCTTTTGGTGGTGCCATCACGGCCCCGCGTTTACTTAATGACGACGGCAAGGAAATTGGCACATTTACTATTTTTCTAGAGGTATGATTATACTCATCCCCTATGTTAGCAGTCGGCGTTCTGTTACTTCTACTACTCGCGATTCCATCACGTAAGGTGCTCTTATCAGTCTGTGTACCCGTCGATGATTTCATCTTTGCTGCCCTAGGTGGTGTAACAACAGTTTTAGGTGGTGTGAACGTTGGTTTTATGGGTGATATTGCTGACGTAGGTATCACATGTGTTTGCGGAATTGTGGAGCGGGATGTGTCATGTACATAGGTAGCTCGGGATGTGGATATTGACGAGGCGATTGATGGTGCCTTGCTAGGAGTCAATCGAGATTCTACTGTTTTTAATAGTAAACCCTTTAAAGCTTCTTCTCTATCAATCTCGATACTTTGTGTAACTCGGTCGTTACTGATGTTTGACAGCAAACGATATGTGTTGACCTCCAAAGCGGTCTTGTTCTTGGGTGATACCTTCGTAGGAGAAATTGAATGTTTATTGTGTTCAGTGTCAATATCAAGTTGGGTGGGTTTCTCAGGGGTGCGTTTTCTCGCATTATAATCCATTTGTATTTCAATAGGAATTGTGCGATGACCTGGAAAATCAATGGCAAATGGCACTATCGGGATCTTTGGTGCTACTGAAGGGACCTTTGCTACTTTGGTAATACTCTCGCTATCTTCGCTGTTGCATTCGCTCGATACGTCGTCACGATATGTGCTGATTTTGTCCACTTGGATGTCATCTACTACGCTAGCATGTTTGGGACTCACTTTAATGTTGGTATCACTACTAACTGCGATAACTGGGTCGATTTTATGCACTGTTTCGCCACCAGTTTTAGTGGGCGATTCACTAGCTGCAGTATAACGAATCGTTTTTTTTGTCTTCGGAGACTCATTAAGTTTAGGTTTCTCCTGGGCGAAACTATTGGTATCTACGTTTACATAGTACTCTCCAATCATCGTCTTGGTGACGACTAAAAGTATGATTGCCGCCGCTGTTATCGATAGTATAAAGCCAAACACTATTGAATTGCTACGTATTGCCATGGCGATAGTCGTTGCATAAGTGATTACGGTATTAATAAGTAAAATCCAATCACTGACGAACACTGAAATCATGGAGTAAGACTTATTGGCCAAGTCTTCAAACTTCACATTTGCGAGAACATCATTACATTCTTGTATTCTTACTACAATATCGTTTGAAAATTTAGTAATACCAGGTTGAATTGATGTCACCAACTGCATCGGCATTTCCGTGATATTACTGCAAGTTAGAAAAAGAAATTGCGTAGAAGAAATGATATATTCTTGGTACACCGGCCGCTTGTATGGAATCAATGCAAGCGCTTCATCGTTTGTGGCTATGTGTGTATCAGTGGTAACATTGTTCTATAATCAAATAATTTGGGGAGTAAGTAATGAAGACTATAATAATAGTAGTGCGTACCCCATCCGCGATGAGTAATGGTTTCGGTATGGAATTATCAACAGTGCTGCTTCGCCTGAGCATCACAAACAGCGATAAGACAATCAATGGCAACCCGATAAACACTGCCTGTTGCACCAGAGGTATAGCCTGGCCTCCAAACTCTTTGCATTCGTTACGGGACTCTTTATCTCCCTTACGGGACTCTTTACCGCCCTGGTGGGACTCTTTGCGCATGTAGTGGTGCCTCTACTCTGGCCTCTCTCAAACAAATTAAGTTTACCCAGTTATGGTGTACTGTAACGAATCATTACTACCGATACTAACGACAACTCAAATATTTGTAAGGTACCGGTACCTAGTTACATTGTAAATTTTACAATTTTAACTGTTAATAATCAATAACAAAGAAATAACAATGACATTGTAGTGGTCGTCAGTGTCAATTTATGTTGAATCTAGTAATTGTAGCATGTTATGGTATGGTTTTGGTGACCGTATGTCATCATACCGTGACACCCTCGAGATGCAAAAATTTTCGGTATTGCAAATTAATTCCTTTGTGCCACATTTAAAAGTGCCGATGATTTATTCATTGGCGTTGCACTGGAGTCCAGTGACTGGACCCATAGATTGGATTGACCGGATTCCGGCCAGCGACTCCTGCAACTCTCGGTATCAATCTTATCAATTCGATTGAATTAGTGTCCAACAGGCAACTAAGTGTGTGGCTGATATTATTTAGGGACACTTTTCTGTGATTTTGATGAAACATTG
>JACCDO010394377.1_pt1 | contig 11842 bp, 9 predicted proteins | sample 7446101 | NCBI WGS metagenome assembly JACCDO01 (sample SAMN15323440, study PRJNA562643) | freshwater metagenome | isolation source: river surface water | place: USA:Blue River Watershed | collected 2017-08-16 | reverse complement strand
AGAATCTAAAGAAAAAATATCCAAAAACAAAAAATCAAAAGACGAACCTAAAAAAATTATTGAACCAAGTAGCCAAATCAAAAATAATATTAATACACAATCTGGCTTTGTAATTCAAACTGTAAAATTAGAAGATAAACCTATAGATAACCCAGTAGTTAAACCAATTGACAAACCAATTGATACAAATGAAAATAATTTAGTAAAACAACAAGAAGTTAAAAAAATATATTGGGAATATGGTAATTCAGGATTAAAGATTAGGGAATTTGGGAAAAAGATGAATCGAAACCTTGCAATACTTCATTATATAGACAAAATATTTTTATGTTATTATGATATGGAAGATAATTCATTAAACAAATTATTTAATACAAAAGTTCCACAAGAATATAAATTTGGAGAAAACAGAATTTGTTCAGGATATGAGGGTATAGAAAAGGGTTGTGTAAATATCTCAATAGATTGTGGAAAAATTTCTGGTACATATAATGTGGTTTCTGCTAGTTTTACTTTAATACATAATGTTAAAATTGAAGAAAAAGATATGGTAAAGAAAAAAGTACCATTTCTAGATAATTTTCTTTCAAGACTAGATAATCTTAAAGAAATTATTAAAATTACAAATATTTTAGAATTAACAAACAAATTTAAAACCACTTGTAATAGTTCAAGTGAAGAATTTAATTTCAACAATATATTTGATAATTTTACCCAAATTAAAAAAACATTTCAGGATGACAACAAAGAAAAAAAATTATTAAAATCAAGTTCAGATACCGCTTTTTATATTAAAATTTATGAAGATCATGGAAAAGCATTTGTTATAGATAAGACTAATAAACTTATTTATTATATGGTAGAAAATGAAGATTATAAAAAAGGTACTATATTAATTAGATATTATTGTTTAAATATTACTGATAATATCAAAATAAAAAGTATATAAGTTTAATTAAATTTTTTTTTTTATATATAAAAATAATTTTTTAATATAGAATTAATTTTTTCAAATATAAAATTAATTTTTTTGCTAATAATAAAATAGATTTAAAATGCTCCCCCGAATTAAATAAATAATATAATATTATTATATATATTCAATGCCTAAATCTAACAAATGCTGCCCTTCATCAAAGAGCCACAACAATTCTTGTGTTGAAAACTGTGTCAAACAATGCAAGGAACAATACTGCAAGGCCAAATACGTTAAACTTGCTAACAAATTACTCAAGACTGGTTTAATCCAAGATTCTTGCAACTACTCTGCTGATAGATTCCTTGATACTGTTGCTGGTGGTAAATGGAACTGGTTAAACACTTTCTTAATCAACAATGCTACCTTAACTTCTTCATCATCAACTCTTACTGTTGCTAACTTAGCCCCTGCTTCATATGGTTCTGAAAATGCTTTTGTTGCTGTTGACCCTACTGAATCAAACTTTGTTTTTGCTCTTCAATACAATGATGTTGATTTACTTAACCCCACCTCTAGTGCTGGTAACGGTATTCCCTTAGTTCAAGATATCTTCCAATATGTATACAATATTGACGGTCTTACTGCTCCTCCTGGTACTACTTATGGTACTGCTTCATTCGGTTCATCAAGTTTAACTCAAATCTTAAACTTTGCTTCAACTACCTCAACTGCAAATGGTTACCCTGCTCTCTATTCATACACTCAAGCTTATATCAGTGCTATGCAACAAATCATTGCTCAATTACCTGTTAACCAAGTTATCAATGGTGCTGTTGGTAATCCCCTTGTTGTTGAAGCTAACTACACTGTCAACAATGCTTCAAACGTATCTGTTAACCAAGTTGCTAGAGTTGGTCTTATTAAATTCCAATATGGTTCACAAACTGCTGCCAGTTGGACCACTACCCTTACCTCTGTTGGTGTAACAACCACTTTATCTGGTCTCACTGGTACTGTAGAATCAATCATTCCCACTAGTTCAATTGGTGTTACTGGTGCTCCTGGTACAACATTCCTTGGTCCTATTTCTCCTCCTACAGGTGTTACTATCTATGGTTCTACCACTTCTTTCACTGGTGATGCTAATAATGTCATTACTCAACCTACTGCAACTACCGTTAATAATGCTTCATCATCTGTTTCAGGTGTTTACTACGTTTTATACGGTTATGGCAGAGATGCTTGCCCTTCATTATGTTAAATTAACTAACAAAACAACATTATTATAAACCTAATGATTGTAACAAATAATTTTTTTATATAAAATTTAAGTATATTTTATACTAAATATACTTTTCCAAAATAAAAATTGATTTTAATTTATAAATATGCTAATTAATTATATTATTCAAAATAAACATGGAATCTAAAACTTTACCAGATATTGATTTTACAAAACCCGAATATACTAGTCCATACAATCATTCAAAATATCAATTTATAACAGAAACTAGTGAAGACATTAAAGACAGTTGGATTCATTATGCAGAAAATGAAATCCCACGTGCTGAATATCAGTTAAAGTTAATTGATATTATTAAAGATGTTGATATTGGGATTAAAATAGAACTAAGTATTTTTGAATATGCACTAATTTATTGCCAAAATAATAAATACTCTGTAAATTTTGTTAAACCGGTTTATGAAGACAAATTTAATTCTATCATCACAAATATCGTAGAGACCCCTGGAATTGATAACAAAACTTTTAAAAACTTTATTCTCGATAAAAAAATTAATCCCAGTTATGTCGCATTCTTATCACCCGCACAAATTCATCCACAAAAATGGAACACAATTATCAAAAAAAAAGAATATATGGAAGAACGAGAAAATAATATGGCCTTCTCTGACCAATACAGATGTAGAAAATGTGGCGAGTCTAAATGCAAGATTACACAGGCTCAGACAAGGTCAGCAGACGAACCTATGACTACTTTTGTATTTTGTCTTGTATGTCACAATACAATGAAGTTCTGTTAAAAATTTAACAACTAATCAAACAATTAATCAAAAAATTTATTAAACAATTTAATTTGATAAAATTTTTATTTATTTGAATTTTTTTTATAAAAATATTTAATTTACAATTTTAACTTCCTATAATAAGATGTATAACGATTATACATGTTTATTCCTAAGCAGAATTAATCTTAATAAATGCATGTGTAATCATATATCTTTGAAGTGGATTAATAAAACCTTTATCATTAATAACCTTCAGATTAGTCATTTCTGGGACTTTATTGTTTTTAATTAAATCCATTGCAACATCTATGTTATCAACTGTATTGTGATTTACATATTTGAAAACATCAGTTGGTAATCCCATAAAGAATTTTCCAGGCTTGAATAAATCATCATTTGAACTTCTCGGACCAAATACATTGTCAATAGAAGTTTTATTCTTAATATTAATATTGTAAATATCAATCCATTTATTTTCTTTACCATTTTTAGGTTTAAATCCATTATAACAAACCATATGTACTTTTTCATGGTCATTTAGAATAATACCAAATCCTCTGGACCTATATTTATTTACAATTTCAATTGGGTCACGAATTGATGCAAAGTACTTGTAATCTGTTGATAATTGAAGCATCATTGATGTTATGTAACTTGGAAGACATTTAACTGTTTTACCATTCCAATAAGCACGTACAAATCCCATATGGAATCTCGATACTATTGAAAAGAAACTAGAATCTCTTGTCTTAAATATTTCAAAAGTTCTAGTTTGGTTAGAACTAATTTTAAATCTAACACTTTCTGACATTTTCATTACTAATTTATTTGAACTGTCAGTTGACTGAGGATAAATGTCCTTAAAATAAAGGTATTTTTCATAATCTTGTTTCTCATAATCTTTTTCATCAATGTTATAATCTAATGTATAGATTCTCAGTTCTTCTTTAGAAACAGAGTTTAGATATTCATGATAAATTTGAGTATTTTTCTTTGCAAAGTTATTTACAGTATTGCTTTGAGTTATTTTCCATGGGATATAATATTTCTCATATAAATAATCCTTAATTGATTGTTCATGCATGTTTTCCTTGATATATTTAATATCAGCATTTGGATTTTTAGTAATGTTTTTAAGATTTTCCAATTCATAACCAATAAATTCTTCAGATATGATAAAGGAAGCAGTATGAACTGATTCCATTTTGACTCCTGTACAAATTTCTCTCATTGAAATTAAAAAATCATCACAAGAGTTTAGGAAATCATATATCGATTTATGATTGCAAATTAAATCAATATCCGAACCATTATAATAATTTGTATAATAGAAATTAAAATCACCATCAGTAGGTGGTTCATTCGGATTTTGCTTACATATATCAATAAGTGGATTATTTCTCATACCACAAGCAGTCATTGCACTACCTGTAATTGCGAAATGATTCCAATCAATTGACTTTAATATTCCGTCCTTGTTTTCACCATTGTTAATAAATAGTTTTAATCTACGATAAAATTCTGTAGAATCAGTTACACCATAATATTTCTCATAATCTCTCATCATATTAAGTGCTACACAGTTCTTCTTCATGTTAATTAATTCACGGTCAAGAAGTACACATGCATAAGGATTTTGATTTATATCATCATAAGAGAAAGGAAACATAGGTAATTTATTTGCAGTATCAATATCAAAAATAATTCTGTTATCATCTTTAATTCTTGTTTTCATAAGAGTTTCTTCATTTCTAAAAGTTAGCCAAGCATATCCAATAATATATTTAAAAACTATTTTGTATTTGGTAAAAATTGGTTGAGCCATTTCAAGTAATTCTTTATTGTTAAGTACTAAATGACAATGAGTTCTTGTCACAAGTAGATTACAAATAAATGTGTATTTTAAATATTCAGATGGAATATTTTTATAAATCTCATTAATTTTTTCCATAGAAACATCAGATGTTTTTGAAATGAAATAATGAGATTTAATATTTGAATCTACCCAATCAGTTTCTCTAATTATATCCTGAAGATAATTTGAATTTTGTAATTCTATTTTATTTTTAGGATTGATTAATGTATTATTAATTATGTCAATATTCGAAGTAAAATCAATATTGTTAAATCTTCTTGTCTTAAATTTGTCATTCAGTGAATATTTACAATTTGTAGGGTCATCCCAATAATTACTTTGAGACTCTAAAATATTGTCAAACTTTTTCTTTACATTATAATTTTCTGGTGAAATCTGTTCATAAGAAATAATCGATAAGTATTCAGCATAATTTTCAATATTGTCTGGCTCATCATTAAACATTTCTAAATATGTATTTAGTTGACTTTCTGATAATTCTGGCATCGCAATAACCTTAATACCAGAAATTTCAGCATCTAAATTCACGTTAAATTCTCTTTCTGCATCTTCTCTTGAAATTTCAAATTTGAATTTTTTATGAAGATCATTATATAATAATCTCTTAAATACAGAATTTTCAACAGGTTTTAAACCATATTTATTTGTACAAGATGTACCAGCCACATTATATACTATAAAAGTGTTCATTATTAATAATCGAATATATATACTTATAACTAATATTTCATAAATAAATCAATTTTTTATTATACAAATAGTATATAATTATACTTAATTATTACTTAATCAATCAAATAAGTTTAGTCACATAATTGATACATTGTTTGTTCACTAATCACAATATTTGAATTAGATATAGAACCAGATGAACTACTTACAGGCACATTGGGTACATTAATCTTTTTGATAATTTCCTTTTTAATTGCTTCATCAATAGATTTTTGTAACATCTCATTATCAACATTAAATGGTATTTTGTATTTGATAGATTCAATAATCGTATCTTCATAAAAGAATTTGTTTTTCTTAACAAAATCGATAATATTACACAATACAATCATATTTTTATCGAACATGAATTCTCTGACTTTTTCAGTTGTTTCATTTGGTTTTTCCTTAAAAATCATTGAAGATATTGATATTTTATTTTTCTCATAAGAAAAGTTTTTGTTTAAAACAAGAACAATATCTTCAACACTTTCAGTATTGGATCTTCTAATCAATTTGATTTTAATTAAACTATTGATTGTCTCTTGTAAATTAATCATCGAGATATCAGTATTAGTAGAAATATCAGGAATATTGATACCATTGTCACCAGACTTAATTATTTGGTCTAGTACTATATATTGAATCAATGCCATATGAATATAATATGGTTTAGAATCAAACTTCATTTTAACAACAAAAGTAGATTTATTGATATCAATTTCATAATCTCTATCAGGATATCTTGATTTGTAATATGCACGATAAATATCAAAATATGGTTCGATTTTTTGATTTAGTTTAAATGTACTTACAATTTCATCTGCAAAACAATATTTCAGTACTGTGAAATTATAATTTTCTCTCTTGATTTGTGCGAGATCCAAATTAGCATATTTCTCAGATGTTAAATCTACTTTAATTTTTTGATAAGCCATATTATTGTTATAACTATCTTCTAAATCATAAAGATAATCCCTAATTCTAATTAACATATCATTTACATATCTGTTAACACTATTTGAATCTTTGTTCGACACGATTTGCATAAAATAATATACTAATTTCTTGTCTTTTTTGATTTGTTCAATATTAATATTTTGCTTATATCTATTTTTAATTTGTGTATAATAATCTTCAAACAGAGAAAATCCATTTGCCTTAAGATTGTCAACAACAAATCTAAAATTGAATCTCTTCTCTTGTTCAAATTCATTCTCGGATAAATCTTTAATCTGGTCCGTATCATTTTCTTCCACAAAGTTTGAGGTTATATAATCAATTAACTTCTTGATATTTTCTTTTGAATCAAATTTATTCTCAATAATTGTTTGGAATATCTCAACATTTTGACCAAAAAATTTCATTCTGTTTAAAGTATGAGTAAAATTAATCATATTCTCAAAATTAATACTAGACCAATTTTCATCGATTTGTTCGTGTAAATGTAGTGTTGGGTTTTTCTTGAAATTATAAACTCCATTGACTATTTTAAGATTAAAATACTTGTAATATTCATTTTGGAAATATTTATAATTTGAATTACCTGATTCTTTGTAATCCATCATTGATATTAAATGATTAATATTTGTTAACTCAACCACTTGACTAAATTTAATTTTTGATTGAATGTTAATATTCTCAATATAATAATTTATATCTGCATTTTCTATATTAATCTTTGTACAAACATCATTAATATAGTTTTTCACTATATCTAAAATATATTCTTTTACTTTTGTCGGTTCAGTATTATATAATATGTAATAACGTTGATACGATGAAAGTGCATCAACAATATTATTATTTAATACCGAAAAACTAAAATCATTATTTAAATTAAGATAATTGCTTACGAAACTCATATTATTATATGCTATATACTATATACTATATCTATATTAGATAACTAAATCAATTTTTTATAGTAGTATAACTTGTGTTTTATATAAAAAATTTGAACCAGTTATATAATAATCTAATTAAAATAATAGAAATATATAATAATAAGCAAGCAAATGTTATGGCTATTTGATGAAAAACCAAGTGAACAATATACTTTTTCACAGATTTATATTTTAAATAAAAAAGACATCTTTAATATTGATGATAATACTGTTTATAAATTGGAGAAAACAATATCTGACAAAGATGGGAATACTAATAAAGAAGTTAACAAAGAAATCAAAGATATTCAGCCAATTGAATTTAAATTTTGTGTTAGACAAATGGGTCAATTAATATCATGGACAGATTTAGATACTAAGAAAACAATAACTTTTAGTAAAAAACAGAATATATTAGAATCCGAAAAAAATGGTTTAGGTCATTTGGTATTTAATTTTAGTTATAAAAAAGTTGACAATCATAGATTACCTCAATTAAAAAAAGAATTATATGATGGTTATTATGAAAATATTAAATTTAATATATATGTATTGAACAAAAACAAATGGTTTATTGAGGAAATTAATAACGATTGTATTAAAAACTATTATATTGTGCCAAATTATTCTAATAATACATTTTAGAATAAAAATAAAAAAATTAGATTACTTTTTTAAGTAACATAAATAACACGGTTAAAATAAGTCCATATAAAATAACACCTTGAATTCCTATTTTACCTTCTTCATCAGGATTTAAACAACCAAAATATTTTGCAAAAAAGTCTTTAATCATGTTTTGTGATAATAAAAAATATAAAGTAAACAAAAGTAAAAAATCCTTGATATCAAATGAACTGTCAAAAACCATCGATAAATATTTATTTGTTGATGGAACTGGATTTTTTTCTTCAACATAATCTTGTATATCTTCTTTTACAGATTTTTCCTTCTTTTTCTTTTTTTTTCTAGAACTAGATGATTCACTATCTGAATCTTCTTTTTTATACGAATAATTATCTGATAAGTCTACATTATTTTCTTTTAAATTACTTATAATCTCCTTGGTTAATGATTTTATTAAACTTGAATTATCCTCTTGTTTTCCATAAGATAAATCATTTAAATTAGTCCCACTTAAATCTATACGTTGTTGCATATTTTGATTTCCCATTGATAAACTATCAATATTATTAGCCATATTCATTAAATTGTCTGAAGATAAATTTGGAATATTTTGCCCAGACATTGAATTTCCATGTCCTAACATATAATTACTCTGCATATTGTTAAAATTATTTGAACCACTCATACTATTATAATTAAAGTCGCCAGAACCACCTAAACCACCTCCACCTAATCCCATTTGATTATTTTGACCTCCTAAATTTTCTAACATCATTTGATTCGGATCATAATTTGAAAAATTATTCATTTAATTTATATATTTATAATATACAATATTTTTTTATTAAAAAAAACGGATTGACAGCTTTATTTTTCTCGTCTATTTCTTGGTCTATTTTTTTTAATTTTTCTTGGTCTTTCGATAATTTTAATAAACAATTGATTGTTTCTATATCCATATTCCAAAATTTCTTTCCACCCATTGGAGATAAGACTGCTAAAAATAATCTTCCATTAATTTCTGAATCCATAATGTCACTTGCTTTTTTATTAGGTTTTTTTGATTCTTCTATATATGGAACTATTTGTAATCCTGCTAAAAAGAATGGAGTTCCCATTTTAAATGTATTTCCAATTATTAATGATACATTATCACCTGGAAAGTCCAATTCCTTTAAACTACCATCTTCTGAAATAAGTACTCCAGTGTGATAAAAACAGTTCTTAACTATTTTTTGGATATCATCAATATTAATTCTTTGATGAACATGTTCTCCAGAATCATAAGATATTTTAACAATTGCGCAATCATTAAATATTGGCTCCATTTCTAAATTTGATATTGTCACTAACTCATTTAAATTTTCTTCAGTCTGTTTTTTTAACAAATCCTCAAAATATATTACTTCGTATGAACCTAATGTACTAGCAGATAACATTAAAGTATTACCCTGAAATCCTTCTTTTTCTTTTATTTTTTCTGTGATATCAACAAATAATTGTTCTTTAAATTCATCTTTATCTTTGTATGCTGGTTTAATTTGAATATATTTTGCTTTTGATACTAATTTCTCTAAATGATAAATCACCTTTGAATAATGATTTGGATTATTCATTGAAATATCCTCTAAATCTAACATATCCTGAATGTCCGCATAAATTTTGTTTGTTCCAATAAAACAATAATTAAAATCACCCATTTTTATATATTTATTACTAATAATTATTTGTTTAATTTATTTGTTTAATTTATTTGTTTAATTTATTTGTTTAATTTATTTGTTTAATTAAATTTAATATAATCAATGTGGATTATGTATTGTACCTAGAGGACATATTGTAATTACTGGTTCCCAAATATATTCTCCTTTTGAATCTTTATATATTTCTTTAGTTATTTTACTGGAATTAGGACCTTTATATATTTTTTTCTTAAAGATAATATAACCAAATGCTAACCCGATTATCACTCCTAAAATTATTGTTACTAATACATTTATAATAAAATTTTCATTTATATCATTTTGTTCTGAATTTTCTCCCATAATATAATTTTATAGACCAAAAAAATATTATAAATTATAATTATATTAAATGATTAGAATAAATTTGCGCATTGTTTATTTTGTCTTAGTATTTATTATATTATTGTGTTCCTTCTATCTTTTAATTAGTGGTTTTGGTTCATCTAATTTAAAATTAACTGGTTCTGAACAAGTACAACAAACTTCACAATCTTCTCAATCTCAAACAGGTATAGAGAAAACAATATCTGAATTACAAAATCAAATATCCAGTTTAAAAAATCAAATATCTGGTTCTACTCCAAATAGTAGTCCTGATGAACCAATAATAAATGTTAATACTGTTGGTACAGGTGATTCAGGTCCAATTTCAAAACCGCCTCCAATAATATTTGACCCTATTGCAAATTATGACCAAGCAAAATTATTTGACCCACTTGTTGATCCAAGAGGTAGAACTTCTGCTGACCAAATACCTGCTCCCCAAGTAGCGGCACAATTGAACTTTCCAACTCAAGGGGTATTAGATAGATATCATAGAGTAGGGCTTTTAATAGCAATTAATACTCCATATGATAATGAAGGAGGTCGTGGTAAGAGACCAAGAAGAAGACATGCAAAAAAACGTGTAGACAGATATCCTGATGCTTCGTCAGACTTGATTTCTTCTGAGTCTGGTGGTTCCAATAGTTCATCTGATTCTGATAATTCATCAATGTCATTAAGTGGTTCTAAACCATATTCAGGTGTTGAAACTGCTCCTGTATCGAATGAAATGTTTGAATCATTTGGAAATTATATGGATGAAGGACCTAATGGAATACTTGAACTTATCGGTAAAAAAATTACTGACAATTGGTATAAATATTTTACATCAATTAGTAAAGGAAACAAAATTATTAAAATTGTTGTTAATAATCGTAATAGAAAAGAACTTTATACTGGAGACGAAGTATATATTCCAGAATTACATAGATGGTACAGAGTTCAAATTGATGAAATGGATATGATTGAATATAATCCTTATATGTTCTAAGGAACATAATTTTTTTTTAAATTTATATAAATTTTTATTTTATAAGTCAAATTTATAATATGAATATAAATTTATTTGTTAATTTAGTAAGAAATAATAATACATATGAATATAAATTATTTTATAGAGAAATTGAAATATGTCATTTAAAAATAGATATATGTGATTTCTATACTTTTTATAAATTTAATGAATTAAATGGATTAAGATTTAATAAATTTCATGGTAATGAAGATATAAAAAATGTTTATTATCTACATGATTTTTATAGTAAACTTGATGAAATAATTTCACAAGATCTCATTTTAAGCAGAAAATTAGGTGAATTAGAAAAACAATTAGTCCAACCAGATATTGATAAAAAACAATTAATTAAAGAATTTGAAAAAAATATTGTTAATAAATTTGAAATACCCTTAGGAGTACTTAGAATAATACCTCCTACATTTTTTAAATGGGTTATTAATAAAATATCATCTAATGATACAATTATATTTTTAGAACCTATTCAAGGTGATAATAGAAGAGCTAAAACTTATTTTAATAAGCATTTAAACGACATTGAAAGATATACAAATCTTAGATGTTTTTACCAAGCAAATGGATTTACCTTAAAAGGATCATCATATGTTTTATATGATGTTTATACAGGATTAATTATTAATTTTGATAATAATTTTATCATTGGTCGTACAAAAGGTTTTTTAGTATATTTTACTGAAAATAAAGTTAATT
>JACCDO010629061.1_pt1 | contig 11843 bp, 7 predicted proteins | sample 7446101 | NCBI WGS metagenome assembly JACCDO01 (sample SAMN15323440, study PRJNA562643) | freshwater metagenome | isolation source: river surface water | place: USA:Blue River Watershed | collected 2017-08-16 | reverse complement strand
TGAATCGTCTCCCATTCCCGATAGAGAAATTTCGCCAAGTCGCATGACACCTGAGAGTCGTTTTGATCTGATTGTGATTGGTTCCGGCCCCGCTGGACAGCGCGCAGCCCTGCAAGGTGCGAAGGGGGGTAAGCGCGTCGTGATCATCGAAGACCAACCCCTGGTCGGCGGCGCTTGCGTGCATCAAGGGACAATTCCTTCGAAGTCCCTGCGGGAATCCATTTACCGTTATGGGCTCAGCTCTCGTGGCGCCCTAGGAGCCGAGCTGGGCGAGGTTTCAGGTTCAGGCGAGAAGTCTTCAGAGAAGAAGAAGCAGCTTCCGGATCTGAAGCGCCTTTGGCGGCGACGCGACCGGGTCATTCCGAATGAATCAGCGGTCATTCAGGATCAGCTTCGACGAAACGGCGTCTTAGTCGTTCATGGGCGTGGCCGTTTGACCGGGCCGAACACGGTTGAAGTGAAAAGTCAGACCGGGACCCAGCATCTAGAAGGCCAGTTCATTTTTGTGGCGACAGGTGCAAGTCCCGTATGTCCGCCGCAACTCAAGGCGGACGCCCCTGGCTTGATCCTGGATTCCAACACGCTTCTGGGCATGAAGCGATTGCCGCGGACTTTGGTGGTCTTGGGCGCAGGCGTGATCGGCGCTGAGTACGCTTCGATGTTCTCGATTGCGGGAACTCAGGTCACTTTGGTGGACAAGCGAACCGAAGTTCTCGCATCCGTCGATCGCGAAGTGGCGGCGCAGTTGATTCAGCGGCTTGAGCACGAGGGCACTAAAATCGCCTTGGGCTGTGAAGCAACCAAGATCGAAGCCAGAAAAAAGCGAGGCTCCGACGAATACACAGCTCGCGTGCACCTCTCGAACGGAACGGTCGTCGACGCAGAAAAAGTTTTGGTTTGCTTGGGCCGCGCTGGGAATACCGCGGGCCTAGGACTTCAAGAGCTCGGCATCCAGGTTGACGACCGGGGTCTGGTCAAAGTGGATCGTCACTTCGAGACCAGCGTGCCCTCGATCTACGCGGTGGGCGACGTGGTGGGATCTCCTGCTCTTGCTGCAACCTCTTACGAGCAGGGCCGGATTGCTTGCGGTCACGCCTTTGGTTTTGACCGAGAGGGCAAAGCAGTCGAGCTCGAAATGCCGGTGAATTTTCCGTACGGGATCTACACCATTCCCGAAATCTCCATGATCGGGAAAACCGAAGAACAGCTTCGCGCGGAAGGCGCGAATTTTGTCGCAGGCCGCGCCCGGTACCGCGAACTGGCCAGGGGACAGATCGTGGGCGACCGCTGGGGGCTTTTGAAGCTTCTGGTCGATCGCGACACGCTCCGGATTCTCGGAGTTCACATCATCGGCGACAACGCAGCCGATCTGATTCACACCGGCCAGGCCGTCATGGCGTTCGACGGGGATGTTCGTTACTTCATTCGCAGCGTGTTCAACTACCCGACCCTGGCAGAGGCTTATAAGACCGCTGCCTTCCACGCCTACAATCAGATCCACGGACTCACTCGCCACAAGTGATCGATCCTTCGATCCGGGGTTGATCATGCGCCGCATCCTGTGGGAGCTTCTTCGCCATGTCGAAAAATTGGACGGTGAAGAAGGTACATGCGCGTGAAATTCTCGATTCGCGAGGATTTCCGACGGTGGAAGTGGAACTGACTCTGGCTGAAGGCTTTGGTCGCGCCATGGTTCCCAGTGGTGCTTCGACCGGCGAAGGCGAAGCTTTAGAGCTTCGTGACGGCGACAAGAACCGCTTCTTGGGTAAAGGCGTTCTGAAAGCGGTTCGCCACGTTCAAGAAGTGATCGCTCCTGCTATCGAAGGCCGAAATTTTGTCGATCAAGCTGCGCTTGATCGCGCGCTTTGTGATTTGGACGGAACCCCTTCGAAAAGTAAGCTCGGGGCAAACGCGATTTTGGGAGTCAGCATGGCGTTTGCGCGAGCTTGCGCGCAGTCGTCGAATGTCCCGCTCTATCGCTCTTTGTCGGCCATCTACGGCTCAGGCGCAGCCGTTCTGCCGGTGCCTTTGATGAACATCGTGAACGGCGGAAAGCACGCAGATAACGGGCTTGCGATCCAAGAATTCATGATCGTGCCGGTAGGGCTTGAGAAATTCTCAGAAGCCCTGCGCGCTGGAGCTGAAGTATTTCACGCTCTGAAGAAAACTTTGCACGACAAAGGTCTTTCGACGGGTGTTGGCGACGAAGGCGGATTTGCGCCGGCTTTCCCGGGTGAAAAGCCCCACGAGCAAGCCATTCAGGCCATCATGTCGGCAATCCAGTCTGCAGGTTATCAAGCCGGCAAAGACATCTTTTTGGCTTTGGATTGCGCCGCGAGTGAATTTGCGGACAAAGATGGAACTTACAAGTTTGAGGGCAAGAAGCTCACTTCTCGCGAGATGATCGCTCAGTACGCTCAGTGGGTGGACACTTACCCGATCCTCTCGATCGAAGACGGCCTGGCCGAGCACGATTGGGAAGGTTGGGCGGAACTGACCCGTGGATTGGGCAATCGCATCCAGCTGGTCGGGGACGATATTTTCGTGACCAACCCGACTTTCCTCAAGCAAGGGATCGACAAAAAAGTGGCGAACTCCATTCTGATCAAACTGAATCAGATTGGAACGGTCACTGAGACCTTGGAAACCATGAAGATGGCGAGCCAGGCGGCTTACACGCAGATTTCTTCCCACCGTTCGGGCGAAACAGAGGATACTTTCATTGCGGACTTGGCTGTGGGCACCGATTGCGGTCAAATTAAGACTGGCTCGGCGTCACGGACCGACCGCATCGCGAAGTACAACCAGCTTCTGCGGATCGAAGAAGAATTGGGCAGCAAGGCCCGCTTCGCCGGGCGCAAAGCTTTCCGCTCCCTGAATGCATGAGAAAACGCTTCGAAGCTCGCTCCGGAAACGCTCCTCGCATCACCCCGAACCGCTTGTGGCTCGGGATCTTTGCTGTCTGGCTGCTTTTCCTGAGCGGGCTTCCCGCGCTTTGGGGTGGATCGCCTGGCTTCACTCAGGCGATTCGTCTGAAAGCCCTGCTGGCCGACCGGATGAATCGAATGGCAGGCCTGGAAGCCGAGATTGCTCGGATTGAGACGGAAAGTGAGCTTCTTGAGAAGAGTCGCTTCGCTCAGGAGCGAGAAATTCGCCGGACCTTGGGTTACGCAGGGACGGACGAGATCATTTTCGACTTTTCGTCGGCCGAACGGGCGCCCGCCGTTAAAAACGCGTTTTGACGAATCTGGATCGGTGCTGGCACACTAAAGGGACGGGAGCGAATGAATCGCTCCCAAGTCCGGGAGGCCAGTCGGGATGGCGGTCGGGAAAGTTAAGTGGTTCGACGATTCCAAGGGGTTCGGCTTCATTGAGCGCGAGGAAGGGGACGATGTTTTTGTCCACTACACTGCCATTCAGTCGGATGGATTTAAGAGCCTAAAGTTCGGATCTGAGGTGGAGTTTGATCTCTACGAAGGACCGAAAGGCCCGCAGGCTCAGAATGTGATGCTACGCCAGTGACCGAAACGCAGGATCCGCATCCAGAACAATTTTCGTCCTATCCTCGGGAGCATTTGCAACCGGGAGTGAAGTTGCTTGCGGACCTGTTTTTGTTTCTTCCGGTCAACCGGACGTTTGTCCATTTTCGGCGTAAAGGCGACCTCTTGTCCGAGGCCGACCATCAATCAGTTTCGCGCCTCGCAAACGACCAAGTTTTAGTCCCCAAAGACCAGCTTTCTCTTTTTCCTGTCCCAGTGCCGGCGGCTTCTGAGTCAGAACCGACGTCCGAGGCGAAAAAGCCTTACTCGATGGAGTCGGGGCCAATAGAGGCGAAGGCCGCCCCCGTCATGGAATCGGGACCCGTCGAGGCTAAAGCTCCGCCCACTTTTGGCGAAGCAAGCTCACCCATGGAGTTCTCGACCGGGGATGTCGCGCGGGAAAAGCCAGATCCGAATTCGCCGGTGAAGTTATCTCTTCCCAGTGCCGTCGACGATCTGTTCCTCAAGGGGACGCCGCCCGATTCACCTGAGGTACAAGAGGCAGTCGTTTTCCTCTTCAAGCAAATCGACTTTGGTGACGACACCGAGTTTGGTGTCGAGCGAAGGAAGCGGGCCATTGGTCAGCTCCCCACGCTGATCAATAATCTGGTGAGTCGCTCGAAGAAAATTCAAAACGTTCAGACGTTTGAGCGTATTTTGAAATTGTTGAAAAACGTGGACGATCCGCTCACGGCGCACATGCAACAGGTCAGCGCCTTGGCCACCATGATGATGGTCACTGTGGGTACGGCCTCGATGGATGACGTCGTCGACGTAGCGCTTGCGGGCATGATCCACGACATGGGTCTCAGACACTTGCCGCGTCGTTTGCAGCAGGCCTACTTAGAGGGAAAACTCGGCGCTTTGCCGCAGGACGAATTAGCGAAGTTCAACAAACACTCGGAGCTTTCGCTCGAGACTTTCCGAAAGAGTCAGACTTACTTGAATCCTTCGGTGACTCGGATCGTGAAATTGCACCACGAGCAGTGGGATGGGTCGGGTCCGCAAAAGACTCTCGGTATCCAAACCTACCGACCGGCGCGGCTTTTACGGATTTGCGATGAGCTCGTGATTCGTCTCTTCCTGCCGGAAAATCGAATTGGCCTCTACGGACTGCTTTTGCAGCTGTCCAAGGAAATGGCCACCGAGAACCCGATCGAGAAGTATGACCCTCAGATGCTGGGCGTGCTTCTGAAAAAGCTAAAGCCCGACGCCCAAGCCTAAGCCTGAGTTCGTCGGGCAAGATCGAGCTTCATTGAATCTTCAGTAGAGGTGCTTCATTCGCCTGCGGGACGAATGCGTTCTTCGCGTTTCACGCTGCGCAAGTTTTGCGGCAGCACTTTCTTGCGAAGGCGAATCGACTCGGGAGTGACTTCAATCCACTCGTCTTCGTCGATCCATTCCAGGCATTGCTCAAGCGACATCTTGCGGATGCCGGAAAGCGTGACCAGGAATTCGGCCGAAGCGGCGCGAATGTTCGTGAGCTTCTTCTCTTTGCAGGGGTTCACGTTCAGGTCGTTATCCTTCGCGTGCTCGCCGATGATCATGCCTTCGTAAACCGGCACACCAGGGCCGAAGAACAAGATCCCGCGATCTTCCAAAGCAAGAAGCGCGTATTCCACTGTGTCGCCGGTTCGGTCCGAGATGAGCGAACCGGAAGTGCGGTGAGGGATGTCCCCTTTGTGGGGGCCATAACCCAAGAGTAGCGTCGAGAAGAGACCTGCGCCGCGAGTGACGGTCAGGTACTTCGAGCGCATGCCCAGCAGGCCCCGGGTGGGGATATCGAACTCAAGCCGCACGCGGCCCGAACCCGAGCCGTGGGCAGAAGCCGACTCATACTTGGTCATGATGCCTTTTCGACCCTGGAACATCGCAGTGACGTCGCCAGAAGCCGTTTCGGGCATATCGAGAACCGCGCGCTCCATGGGTTCGGTCAGTTCGCCGCCTGGGCCGCGCTGATAAAGGACGGTGGGCTTGCCCACCATGAATTCGAATCCTTCACGACGCATTTGTTCGATCAAGATGGCGAACTGGAGTTCACCGCGACCCAACACGCGGAACTGGTCGGCCTGCTGAGTTTCTTCGAAGCGAAGGGCCACGTTCGTGCGCACTTCGCGGAGCAAACGCTCGCGGAGTTTACGCGACTGAATGGCTTCCCCTTCCTGGCCGGCCAGGGGCGAAGTGTTCACGGAGAAAATCATTCCGAGGGTCGGTTTTTCGACCACGATTCGGGGAAGGGCGGGGACAGCCTCGGTGCCGGCGATGGTGTCGCCGATTTCGACCGTCTCAGTCCCTGCCACCACACCGATATCGCCGGCGCTGAGGGTTTCCACCTCGGACTGCTTCAGGCCTTCAAAAGTGTAGAGCTGGCTGACAGTGAAATTCACGTTCTTCGGGTTTCCAGCAGCGTCGATGGTGCGCTGGATGACCCGTTGGTTCTTCTTGATGGAGCCGGCCATGATCCGGCCAATGCCCAAGCGACCCACGTAGTCCGAATAAGAGAGGTTCGAAACCAGCATCTGGAAGTCGGCGCCTTCGTTCACTTTCGGGGCCGGGATGTGTTTCAGAACGGTATCGAACAGGGGTTGGAGGGTCGATTTCTTCTCGCCCGCGATCAAAGCGTCGACATCGCCGCGCTCGAGCGTGCACCAGCCTTGGCGGGCGCATGCGTAAATGATCGGGAAGTCGGCTTGCTGTTCGGAAGCTTCCAAGTCCACGAAAAGGTCAAAGGCCGAGTTCACGACATCGTCAATCCGCGCATCCGGGCGGTCGACTTTGTTGATGACCAGGATGATTTGCAGGCCTTGCTTCAGCGCTTTTTGGAGCACGAAGCGGGTTTGGGGAAGAGGGCCTTCGGCCGCGTCCACCAGAAGGAGTGCGCCGTCGACCATCCCCATGATGCGTTCCACTTCGCCGCCGAAGTCGGCGTGTCCCGGGGTGTCCACGATATTGATCTTGGTGTCACCCAGGCGAACTGAGGTGTTCTTGGCCAGAATGGTAATGCCGCGCTCGCGCTCCAGGTCGCCCGAGTCCATCACCCGGTCTTCCACCTTTTGGTGGCTTTGGAAGGTTCCCGCTTGCTTCAGCAGGAAGTCCACCAGGGTGGTTTTACCGTGGTCGACGTGAGCGATGATGCAGATGTTCCTGAGTTTGTCGGCGCTTTGCATGCGACCGCTCTTATCAGGTTTTCCCCGGAAAGGGCAGGGAAAGGGGCTCTCGGGTCCAGGAAAGATTCGTCCCGTCCTGAATCCACTCAAGACACCCCGAAAAAGGCCACCTAAAAGCGGCATCGCCCTTGCTGAACGCCTCCCTCGAAAATCAAGCGTCGCAAAAATGCGGCGACTTTTCGGGGGAGGCAAGATGGATCGTTGGAAGAAAAGGATCGCGAGTGGGCTGGTTCCAAGCCTACTGATTGCATCGTTTCCGGGCTGTATCGACCAGCGTGAGGTGGCCGTGGTTGGCTCGACTTCAGGTGCGGTCGATCGACCTGAAGCTAAGCCGGGCGCTTCGGTGCCAGCGGTTGCTATTCGAGCCACGCAGGGCGAGCTAGGCAAACAACTTGCCGTGATGAACGGCCTGAGCGCCTTTCAAAATGGGGCTAATTCTCGGATCCTCGGGGAGCTTCTCACGACCACCCTCGAGCATCGTGCTTCTGTTTCATCGGACGGGTCGAAGCCTTGGATTGAGCGTCTGACCGAGCTCAATCCAGATGCCTGGGTTCGGGGAGCAAGCGGACTCTTTGATTCCGATCTGGATCGGGTGTTCGAGCGCGTCTTGGGGATTGAGCTAGGTGAAGAGCATCCCGAACTGAACTCCCTGAATCTGCTTCGTGAACTCGACGTCTATCGCTCAAAAGTCGAGAAATTCGGCACCGAAGTGGCCGAAAAGGAGTTTCTGGAGCGCTTGGAAGAGTGGGCTCCTGAGATTCTTCAGGCGGCCAACAGTGTCTATCTTGAGGGTGGCGCTCAAGCCTACCGCGTAGCCTTTCGTGAACGGGTTCAAAAGCCGCTTGAGAAATTCTCTCGAGCCGCCGTTCGAGTGGATGCTTCGCAAGAAGAGCTGAGTCGAACGACTCCTGGAGAACTACCCGAGATCGCCCGCCTGAAAAAACAACTCGCGGACGGTGCAATCGAGAAGGCAAAGAAACTGAGTGCGTCCGAGAAAGCTCAGAAAGCCATCGATCTCGCGCATTCCACGTTTCAGTGGGTGAATACGGTGAACGAGGCGCTGCGCCAGGAAAGGGAAGCGCCCCGGGCCCAGCAAATGCAGCGTCGAGCGGAAGTGGCGGTCCGACTTGCCGGCCTTTTTGCTGAGCAAGTGTTGAAGCAGCCGCAAGTGGCGCGAAAGATTGAATTGATTGGCGGAACGGCGATCCGACTGGCCGGGCTGATCCGACAGTTCAAAGCCGGAGAAGTGGGATCACAGATTCTGACTGGCAATTTCCTCGGAGCCGCAAAGGGTCTGATGGAGAGCTTAGGAGTCCTTCAGCTCGGAAACGATCAGCAAGCAGTGCTTTCGGCAATCGAGGGTATCCAGAAGAGTCTCAGTGATTTCAGGGCCGAGATGAACCTCCGCTTGGATGGGATCGATAAAAAGCTCGATGGCATTGCTGGGAAATTGGATCAGCAGCTCGAGCTTCTCAAAGAGCAGAAGGTAGTGCTGTCCGAGATCAGAACCGAAATCAACCAAATCGAAGTTGAAGTGCAGGACTTGGGGGTGCTGATCCAGAGCGGCTTTAACGACAGTATTGAACGAGATTACCAAGCGGAACGCGATCGTTGCTTTGGTGGAATCAACAAAGAGGTGAAATTAACAGATCAATCCTTCGTCGATTGTCTGAATTTTTTCTTCCGCTCAGCGGTTTATGGTTCAAGTCAAACGAGCCGCGGTTCGGTTCCGGTTCAAAACGTCGATATCTATCTGAATCTCACGCGCGGAGAACGAGAGTTCAGGCTCGGAGGCTATGCGCTGGGTTATCGATTGGCAGGGATCGAAGGAAGGCTTGAGTCTCAAGCAAACGTTTGGGACTGGGTGCGATCCAGCGAGTCGTTTCATTCGCTTCTGATGAAAAAGCACTCGGGCTTGGATCAGGTGAATCCTGAAAAGCTCGAAGAGCTGGTGAGCGCGGGAAGAAAAATTCAGCGAACTCTTCAATGGATGGGACGCACCTCGACGTTGAGGACTTTGCTGGATCAATACGACAGTTCCCTGCAGGCAGCGCTTGGGTGTGATGCATCCGATGGTTGTAAGCAGTGGGTGGATCGTGCTCGCGTGGCTCGTGCGGTCCTGGATCAAAGCCTTCGTTTGACCCGTCCAACGGAGCGTTTGGGACGCGCCGAGCTGGTTCGTCTTTTTGAAACCGAAGAAGGTTTACCGGGCGAAGACTTGCTCCAGGCCTTACTGCGAAAGCAGCAGGACAAGAAGGAACTCAGGCGCCGAAAGAACGCCTCAGTCGCTGAATTCAAAGTTTACCTGGACGGGCGGGAGCAGGGCTCGGCCGGGGAAGTGTCGTCGACCTTAGTGGACGACAGTCTGGCGCGCTTGGATCAACTGGTTCAGGCGCAAAAATCGAAGAAGGAGTGAGTGTGTGGGTATGTTGAATCAAAAGAAGATCTCTTGGTTAGTGGGGCTAGCAGTCCTGTCGGGATGTAACGACTCAGATTCGGCTAAACAGGGGAAGAAGGATCAAGAAAAGAAAACTCGATCTGAAGCAGTGGCGCCGCTCCCAAGCGACGACCCGGATTCGCCCGGAAATGAGGAAGGAGGAGGCTCGAGCGGAGACACTCCGACTCCCGGCGGACAGAATCCACCGAGTGCAGGGGCGGGTCCGATCGTAAGTCCCGCTCCGGCGCCCACTCCAACTCCCATCGCCTTTGATTTGGATGGCGAGTTTGCTTCGCAACTCAGTCAGGTGGTCCAGAGCCTCCGAGATGGGAAAATGACTGGGAGGTTGGATGAGTCGATCGAGATGTTGTCGCATTACCGCGTCAGGGACGGCAAGCAACGAGCATCGGTAGAAGAGCTCATTCGTCAAACGGTGGTGGGGCTTCAGGGAGAGGAATCTCACAAGAACCCACGCTTGATTCAGCTACTTCGACAGGTGTTTTGGAACTTGGTCGAGCAAGAGATGCAGGACGTAAAGCGTTTGGATCGTTCTCTCTCACTTGCCCGCACGTTGAAGGAAGCGGGTCCGGTGCTGTCGGATCATGCTTGGCTCGTGCTGAAGACCGATGGCAAAGGAGCTGCAAATGATGCGGCTATGGCAGGCCTTGCCGAGGTTCCTAGCCGACTGACTCGTCTTCAAGCAGATTGTCAGGCGGAAGGGCGTCACCCCGAGCTTCAAAAGCGTTTGCAAATTTTGGTGAGTCAGACTGCAAAAACGCTCCTCAGCGCGAATCAGTTTGAAGAAAAAGCCTGGGAAGGGAAGCTCTTGGGGGCGGCAGCGCGCGAGGAGCGAGCTCTTCGGAAGCTTCACGTTTTGCGGACAGCCGAGGATTCTCAAATTTTGACGGATCGAAGTTACCTTCGCCCGTTCTTGACGGCGTCGAACTCAGTCCCGGCGCTTCCGGAATCCAAGGATCCAGTCCTCGATTTCTCAGAAGGAAAACCCGAGAAGGCCTGGGGTGAGCCCATGACGTTCCGGATGATCGGCGATGCCGTGATTGGTCGTCATGGAGGCCGAGACACGGGAGGAGCAGCCGAACTCAGAGCCTATCGAGAGAAGCATTCCATCAAATCCGACTCACAAGAAAATGTAAGCTGGCGGTGGGACGCAAGTTACCCCGGGGGAACTGATGGGTATGCCATGCTATCGGGCACGATGTTCACCGAGGACAGAGATCAATTTGGTGAAAATAAATCTCTCTATCCTGGGACTATTCGTCGTTATGTAATTCAAGGCCAGTCCCAAGCTCATGGTGGTTTTAGGGAAAAAGGGAAAGATGAGAACCAGACCACTCGTTTAAGCTACACGATTCAAGGCCGAGCCATAATTCCCGAGTGCCGTGATCCTCAGCGTTGCTCCCCTCTGGTTTGGGTAAAACTTGATGATCTTCTCCTGAATAATCGCCCCACTCCAAATCAAGCGGGTTGGGGAGCTGCTGTACTGAGCGGTAATCCAAGCATTGCTTTCAATGGGGCGCTTCAGAGAGCTTTGAATCTAGGTGAGGCGGTATTGGTGGATCTGACTCGTGGGGGAGTTGCGATTGATATCAACCTGAACATCCGGGACGAGCACATCGGCGCCTGTTGTCCGACGGGTGTGATCACTCAGCGGGCCGTGGTCTCAGTGTCCGCTCCTCAGGAGGCTTATTCCGTGTGGAGCCGAGATTCGATGCTTCCAGTTAGCCTGCGTGACAAGCGCCAGCGGGCTGCTGAGTTCGAAGAATTGCTGTTGGGAAGCGACGCCTTTCAGAAACTCGATGCCGAGGCGCGGGCCAAGGTTCTCAGTATTCCGATGACTCAGGCTCGTCTAGCGGTTGAGGCTTCGAGTGTGCGCGGAGCGAATTCAATGCAAGATCGAAGGCATGTCGTTTCGGCTTGGATTGCGCTTAAGTGGCTTTTGGAAGAGCCTCTGTTGCCTCAAGATGAAACACTGCTGAGTCAGGTGAAGACGGCCTCTGCATTTCTTCGTCGAGAAGCGAAACGGATGCTCATGGAAGACCTAGCTCAGGCTCAAGCGGACCTGAAAGACTTTCAGGCTTCCACGCTTCGCGGTGAAGCTCAGAAAATGGCATCCGAAGTTCGAAGGAACGGTAACGAACTTCGGGAGCTTCATGGGCAAGTGATGGGTGGCCTTCAGAAGTCTGCATCTCAACTGGGGCAGGCCTTCCAAGATCGTTTGGAATCGCTTCCTGGGGGAGGTTATTGGGAGTCAGACCTCGACATGAGAGACGCCCGTCGCTTGAACCGAGTGGCAGAGGCGGGGGATGTACTCTCGATTCTGAACGATATGGAGTTGCACTTGAATCAGCGAGTAGAAACCTTACGCGCAGAACTTCAAGTGCTCTGAGATGACCGGGTTTCGGTCCTTCGAGGGGGTTACCTTCGGAGGACCGTTCCTCGTTCTAGAGAACGAAACTAAATCAAAGTTCAGGCTTCGGCTGGGTGACGGTGGCTAGCAGTGACGACCGTCTTGATGTTGCCGCGAACGCTGAAATCGCCCACGACTGTCATTTCCCATGGGTCGAGAAGATTCACCAAATCGTCGAGGATTCGATTCGAAACATCTTCGTGAAAGATTCCCTGGTCACGAAATTGGTTCAAATAAAGCTTGAGGCTTTTCAGTTCCACGCACCAATCTTT
>JACCDO010456741.1_pt1 | contig 11845 bp, 7 predicted proteins | sample 7446101 | NCBI WGS metagenome assembly JACCDO01 (sample SAMN15323440, study PRJNA562643) | freshwater metagenome | isolation source: river surface water | place: USA:Blue River Watershed | collected 2017-08-16 | reverse complement strand
GTGCGGCAGTTTTGCAATCTGGAAAGTCAGGCCCAGCTCGGTGGACACCACATAGGGGTAGTTTTGAAGGCCCTTCGTTCGCCAAAAACTCAGATGGTCCATGTTGGCCCCATCGCTGGCGAACACGACGCTGAGCCAATCTCGCTCTTGCTCGGCAATGGCAAGTACAGCCGGGAGTAGTCTGGTGCAGACTGGACAGTCCGGTGCCAGAAACATGACCAAGGTGCTGACGCCCTTTGGATGCACCCCTCCGACCGTGATTTCCTTTCCATCGACGGTGCGTAGCGCGAGCGCAGGTGGCGTTGCCCCGACTTTTACCCCTTCGCTGATCATCAGCGCGCCGGCTGGCGCGATGCGCTGATGGAGAATGCCGACTTGCCTAACCAACGCCAAGACCACCGCGCCGAGGCCGAGGATGGTTAACCATTGCAGCGTGAGAATGGCCACCAGCGAATTGCTCATGGAACGTTGCTCCTGGCAGAGGAATTGAGATCGATGATCTGCGCAACGGCTGAGTACAGCAGCGCGGAAAAGGTTACGCCGGCGACTATCGAAAAAATATCGAGGCTGCCAAGCGCACGGTCAGCAACCGGGAATGCCATCGTGCTGGCGATGATTGCCAAGAAAAGGTTGCGCCAGACGAGGCTACGGCGGACAGGATGTCGCTTTCCCCAGTGGCAGCCGCAATCAAGATGCGTATTGCCGCGAGCAAGATTCAGGGCGATGGACGCTGCGTAGCAGAGGAGCATGCTTCCCGTCATCGTGGCGGCGAGTATTCCCGTGCCGGGATAAAGGCAAGAGACGACAACCATCCCTTCGAGGGCCAGCACCAGTGCGGCGGCTATCCAGATCGGTGGAAGGTTCGGGAGCCCGAGGCCTCGCAGATGCCCAGCCAGCACCACGTTGAAGCGCGGCAGGTCTGCAAGCTTGTGAGCCAGCGCAGCGCCAAAAAGAAGCGCGAACGCAGCCCGCCAAGTAAGCAATACGATGGGGTCCAAGGAAATCATCCAATCCTAGTCCACAGGCTGAATGATGTTGGGATAGCTCGGAAACGGGATTTCTCGCAATTCCTTGCCCGTCGTTCCATCCATGATGTTGAAAGCGAGGTGGTACATGGAGCTCGCGTAGAGAAGAGGTTTATCGTCCTGACTCACGGCGATGGCGTCGGTGAGGTTTTTTAACGGAATACGCTTCAGCAGGCGCTGGTCTTCGAGGTCGAAAACCCGTACCTCGGTGCCCGGCTGACGGTGGTAGTCCGTACCGCCTCCCTTTGGCTTCAGGTCGGAAGCGTGCATCATCACGTACAGGTGCCGCCGACGGTGGTGCAGCGCCAGCGTCTGCATGGGCTGCCCGGGAATCCACGTACGGTCACCGTCTGGTTGCGCGACCGTCCACGGCTTCAGGAAGCGGAATTCCGTTCCGGAAGTGTCCACGGAGCGTATTTCACCGAGGTGCGAGACGAAGTGCCAGAGACTGCCGTCGCGAATACCTGACTCGTGGAGGGGGTCGGCATCCGCGTTGAAGAAGTTCGGGTAACGCTTTCGGTAATCTTCGTGGCCCTCTTCATTCAGCGTTACCGATAGCGCGCTCCCATCGCCGCACAGCGCGAAGAAGCGGCGATTCCCAGCCGGCATGGCGTTGATGCAGCCAGCGGTTTCAATTTCGCCAACGTAGCTGTTTGCTTTCAGGTCGACGACCCCGATGGATGATCCAGACGATGTCAGCTGAATCAGCATGAAGCGGTTGTCGTCGGTGAGAGTGAAGTGGTTCAAGTCCTGGAAGCCGCGGATGGTCTTCGGAGGAATTTTTACTTCACGCAGTACCTCGAGGGTACGGCTGTCGTAGGTGGTCACAACGTCGGTACGTTCGCCACGATACCCACGAGACATGTACATGGCGGCGTTGTAGATTTCGCTACCCGCCCAGTTGAGCCGTGCACCTTCCCAGCCGGTGTCGATCATGCCGAGCAGTTCACCCTTGTCGGCGTCATAAAGCACGGAGCGGCTGTAGTTCCCGTACTGGTAGTCGCCAATCCATACCCAATGCGCATCGGCCGGTTTGACCGGCAGTACGACATTGCCGGAAGGTTCCTGCAATGAGGGCGACTGAGCCTGCGCCGGAGCGGTAATAGCGAGTGCCGCAGCCGCGACCGCCGCCAGTGGACGGCACCACTCGAATCCAGATTTGCTCATCGTTTTCACCAAGGGAATGGAAGGCGTTGCAAGGAATCTAGCGGGTTGCCTCTGGCGGACTTATCCGGCAGCGGCAACCCGGCCCGACAGTCAGTTCGCTGCTGCCGCGGAAGGCTTGGGTTGCTGCTGTTCCAGATAGCTGGCCCACGCCTGTTCGAGGATGTACGCCCTCAGCGCCGGCAAGTCCGCCTCGCTGACTACATCCTTGAATTCCGGCATACCCAGGGGCGACAGCAGTCCGCCACGGATGATTTGCGGAAAGACAGCCAGCCGCGCGGCGCTGATTCGGCGCAGGTCTGGCACAGAGCCCGGGCCGCCGATAGCCTTGACGCCATGGCAGAGCTCACAGCCGGCGCTGTCCCAAACTACCTTTCCGCGCGCAGCGAGAGTGGTTTCCGGTCGGGGAGCCGGGGGCGATGGCAAGCGCAATGATTCTTTCTGCGCGGCGGGTAGTTGTGCTGCGCCCTTCAGCGAGAAGGCGAGCAGCCGTGCCGGCCCGCCTGCACCGCCGCCCAGCAGTGGCGCGAAGCCAACTGCAGACGTGGTGCCGGAGCCGGTGGCCACCAGCACCATCTGCTCTCCGTCCAGTTCCACGGTGCTGGGGGCGCCGAGAATGCCTGCACCGCTGTCGAACGACCAGAGGGGTTCGCCGTTGTCGGCACGATAGGCGACGAACTTGCCTTCCGTAGTGCCCTGAAAGACCAGATTGCCTGCAGTCGCCAGCGTTCCGCCCTGATAGGGCGCGCCGATGTCGCGCTGCCAGCGGGCTTCCTGCTTGACCGGATCCCAGGCCACCAGCTTGCCCTTGTAGGGGCCGCCATGGCTGCGCGAATGGTAGTTGTCGACGTCCACCTTGCCGACGAGGACGCGAGGGTCCGCGAAATAGCGTGTAGCGGCATCGGCGGTGGGAATGTAGACCAGTCCCGTGTCTGGACTGAACGCCATGGGCATCCAGTTGTGCGCCCCGAGCCCGTAGGGGTACACCACCGAACCTTCCGGGCCCTGCTTCCACCAATGGGCGCCGGGAAGCTGGACCGGCCGCCCGGTCTTCATATCGATATGGGAGGCCCAGTTTACCGTGGTGATGGTCTTGGGTTCATTGACGAGTTTGCCGGTGCGTGCGTCCAGCACATAGAAGAAGCCATTCTTCGGCGCCGTCATGACAACGGCGGCCGGCTTGCCACCCACGTTCATTTCCGAGAGCACGAACGGCATGGTGGCGCTGTAGTTCCATCCATCGCCCGGCGTGGTGCTGTAGTGCCAAACGTATTCGCCCGTATCGGCTTTGACCGCCACGATGGCATTGGTGAACAGTTCGTCCTTGCCATCGGCACCACGGTCCACCGGCGAGAGCGGCACTGCGCCGTCCGTGCCGAAAATCAGCAGACCCGTACGGGGGTCATAGGTCATTGCTTCCCAGACACTTCCGCCGCCGACTTTCTTCCAGTAGTCCTTGCCCCACGTTTTTGCCGCCATGCGCATGGTTTCGTTTTCGAAGCCCTGGGCCGGGTCGCCGGGCACGGTGTAGAAGCGCCAAAGATGCTTGCCGGTATCGGCGTCGAATGCGTCCACGTGACCGCGGCCTACACCGCTGTCGGCGTTGGCATTGCCGATGAAGACCTTGCCATCACCGATACGAGGCGCGCCGGTAATGGTCTTGTATTCCGCCGGGTTGCAGGCTTGCGCTTCCCAGGCCTGTTGGCCGGTTTGGCGATTGATGGCCACGACGCGGCAGTCGCCTGTGGCGCGGATTACCTTGTCCTTCCACAGTGCGAGGCCGCGGCTCAGGCGTGCACCCCACGCGGGGATGATGCCGAGCGGAAACTTGATCTTCGCGTCGTAGGTCCAAAGCAGCTTGCCGGTGCGCAGCTCATTGGCAAACACCAACCCGAGCGGACCACTCTGGTAAACCACGCCGTCGGCGACGAGTGGCACCCCGACGAGACCATCACGCACGGGCATGTCGGCGTACCAGGCCAGCTTCAGTTGGCCGACGTTGGTGGCGTTGATCTTGCCCAGTTGGCTGAAATGGCGGTCGTAATCGTCATTGCCGATACGACGCCATTCGGCGTCCGGGGCCGCCTGGCTGCCGTTCTGTTTCCCGGGGTTGCAGGCGGAGAGCAGGACTCCAAGCGACAGGGCGCCGAAAACGGCGGGCACCAGATTTTTGCGTTGCATCAGGGTTCCTGCAGACGGAGCATGCGATACGCGGACTGTAGTAATGCCCGGGGCACCGCTGTATCCGTCTGCGGCAACGCCAGCCGAAGCTCAGTCGTTGAAGGTGCGTCCCGCGCCGCCGAGAGTCTCGAGCAAGGGCGCTGGCTGCCAAAGGGAGCCGCCGAGTTCACGGTCGTAGTGCCGCACGCGCTCCAACACGTGTTTCAGCCCGACGCCATCTGCCCAGAACATGGGGCCGCCCGTGTGTTTCGGCCACCCGTAGCCGTTGATCCAAACCGTGTCGATGTCCCCGGCGCGAAGGGCAATGCCTTCGGCGAGAATCTTCGCGCCCTCGTTGACGATGGAGTACAGGCAGCGCTCCAGAATTTCGGTATCGTCGATGTGCCGTTGGGGCAGGCCGGACTTGCGCGCATAGTCCGTTACCAGCTCTGCCACCGCCGGGTCCACGCTGCGAGCGCGCGTCTTTTCTTCGTAACGGTAGTATCCAGCGCCCGTCTTCTGGCCACGTCGGCCGAGTTCGCACAGGCGGTCGCGCAGGACGGTATCGCCGCGGGAGGTGGCTGGCGACCAGCCGACATCCAGCCCGGCGAGGTCCGTCATGGCGAAGGGGCCCATCGGCATGCCGAAGTCTTCCAGAACTCGGTCTACGTCCCAGGGCATGGCACCCTCCTGAATGAGGGAAAACGCCTGGTTTCGGCGCGCGGTGAGCATGCGGTTGCCGACGAACCCGTGGCAGACTCCGACGAGCACTGGCACCTTGCCGATGGTGCGCGCCAGCGACATGGCGGTGGCAATGACTTCGCTGCTAGTCTGCTTGCCACGCACCACTTCCAGCAACCGCATGACGTTCGCCGGACTGAAAAAGTGCAGGCCCAGCACGTCTTGCGGGCGCTGGGTACTGGCGGCGATGACATCGACGTCCAAATAGCTGGTGTTGGTGGCGAGAAGTGCCCCGGGTCGGACGATACGGTCGAGCTTGCCGAACAGCTCCTGCTTCAGACTCAAGTCCTCGAATACCGCTTCGATGACGAGGTCGCAGTCGGCGACGTCTTCCAGGTGCAGCGTAGGGCTCAGCAGCGCCATCCGTTCGGTGATGTCCGCTGGCAAGAGTTTGCCGCGCGCGGCCGTGCGCTCGTAATTGCCGAGGATGGTGGCTACACCACGCTCCAGCGCCGCGGGGGTGGCGTCCACCAGAGCCACCGTCAGCCCCGCGTTGAGGAAGTTCATGGCAATGCCGCCACCCATGGTTCCAGCACCGACGACGCCAACATGCTTCACCGGGCGACGAATGGTTTCCGGAGCGACCCCTGGTACTTTTGCCGCTTCGCGTTCGGTGAAGAACACGTGGCGCAGGGCGGCGGACTGTCGACCGGAACGCAACTCCAGAAACGCTGCCTGTTCGAAGGCCATGCCGGCTTCGAAAGTCCCTTGAACGGCAGCTTCGACACAAGAGATGATTTTCTGCGGGGCGAGGAGCCCGCGATAACGCTTGGCCACAGTCTGGCGCGCGGCTTCGAAGTGGTCGGCAGCGACTTCGTCCAGACGCCCACGCTGTTCGCTGATACGACGCAGGGGAGCTGCCAATGCTGCGACCCTAGAAGCAAGATTGACGGCGGCGGCGACCACGTCCTCCGGTACGGTCTCGTCGACGACTCCATGGGACAGTGCTTCGCTGGCGTTGAAGGACTCCCCTGTGAGCATGGCATCGAGTGCGCGGGTGACTCCCATGAGACGCGGTAGACGCTGCGTGCCGCCGGCGCCAGGCAGAAGCCCCAGTTTTACCTCCGGCAGGCCGAGCAGGGTGTCGCTCAGGGCGACGCGGTAATGACAGGCCAAGGCGAGTTCGAGGCCGCCCCCCAGCACCGTGCCATGCAAGGCGGCGACCACGGGTTTGCCCGAACTTTCGATGCGCGCCATGACTTCACGTGCCGTGGGTGTTTGTACCGGGCGGCCAAACTCGCGGATGTCCGCGCCGGCGACGAACGTGCGCCCCCGGCAGGCGATGACGATGCCGCGGACCGCCTGGTCAGCATCGAGCCGTACGATGGCGTTGAAGATTCCTTCCCGTACCGTATGGCTCAGGGCATTGACTGGTGGGTTATCGATCCAGATGACCGACACGCCTGTGAAGTCTTCCACCGATACCACGTCACAACACCTCGAAAACGGCTGCGGCGCCCATGCCGAGCCCCACGCACATGGTCACGCACACCAGTTTCGCGCCACGGCGCTTTCCCTCCAGCAAGGCGTGCCCGGTAAGTCTCTGACCGCTAACGCCATAAGGATGGCCAACGGCGATGGCCCCTCCGTTCACGTTCAGGCGCTCCATGGGAATGCCAAGACGGTCGACGCAGTAAAGAACTTGCACCGCAAAGGCTTCGTTCAATTCCCAAAGGTCGATGTCCTCCACCGAGAGTCCGAGGCGCTGCAGCAGTTTCGGCACGGCAAACACGGGGCCGATACCCATCTCGTCCGGCTCGCAACCCGCCACGGCGAAGCCAAGGAAACGACCGAGGGGTTGTAGCCCATGGCGCTCGGCAAAGGCCTCGTCCACTACGACGCAAGCGCCGGCGCCGTCACTGAATTGGCTGGCATTGCCGGCTGTCACGACACCTCCCGGCAGCGCCGAGCGAAGACCTCGAATGGAGTCGATCGTGGTGCCTGGTCGCAAGCCTTCGTCGACGCTGACGGTCACCTCCCGTGTAACCATGCCGAGCGCGGGGTCGACAACACCCGCCGTGACGGTGATGGGTGCAATCTCGGCACCGAAGCGGCCAGCTTCCTGAGCGAGGCAAGCCCGTTGCTGGCTTTGCGCACCGTATTCATCCTGACGCTCGCGCGGGATGGCATAGCGGCGGGCAACGTTTTCGGCCGTCTGCAGCATGCTCCAGTAGAGCTCCGGCTTGCGCGCCATCACCTCGGGCGAGACGAGCATGTGCTGGTTCGCCTCTTGCTGGACACAGGAGATGCTCTCAACGCCGCCGGCCACGTAAACCGCGCCTTCTCCGGCCACCACGCGCTGCGCGGCAAGCGCAATGGACTGCAGGCCGCTGGCGCAGAAGCGATTGACGGTGAGTCCGCTGGTAGAAACGGGCAAGCCGGCCACGATTGCTGCTTGCCGTGCAATATTCATCCCGGTGGCACCCTCCGGGGTGGAGCACCCGAGGATGACGTCTTCAACCAGAGCCGGCTCGATGCCGGCGCGTGCCACCGCAGCCGCGATGGCATGACCAGCCAGCTTCGCGCCATGGCTGAGGTTGAACGCACCCTTCCAGCTCTTGGCCAGCGGCGTGCGCGCGGTGGAAACGATGATTGCGCGGGTCATGTGAAGCGTCCTCCCTCGGCGGCGAGTCTGGCGAGCAACGGAGCGGGTTCCCAGAATGTCGCGTCGTCGTTGGGGTTCCGTGAGAAGCGCTTCATGTCCTGCACGACGTTGTACAGGCCGATTTCGTCGGCGTAGCGCATGGGGCCACCGCGGTGGGCGGGAAAACCATAACCGGCGAGGTATACGAGGTCGATATCGCTCGCGCGCGAGGCAATTCCTTCCTCGAGAATCCGAGCACCTTCGTTTACCAGTGCCCAGACCAGCCGGTGCACGATCTCCTCGTCATTGATATCTCGCGGTTTGCGGCCGGTGTCCGCGCGGAATTTTTCGATCATCGTGGCGATGACGGGGCTCGGAGCAGCATCCCTTTTGCCAGGCTGGTAGTCGTACCAGCCAGCGCTTGTCTTCTGGCCGTACCGCCCCAGCTCGCAAACCATGTCGTAAAGACGGCTGTAGCGCACATCGGGTTTTTCCACGTAGCGTCGTTTTCGCACCGCCCAGCCGATGTCGTTGCCGGCCAGGTCGCCCATGCGAAAGATGCCCATGGCAAAACCGTAAGATTCCAGTGCGCGGTCCACTTGCTGTGGTGTGCAGCCTTCCTCCAGCAGGAATCCGGACTGGCGCCCGTACTGGTCGATCATGCGGTTGCCGATGAATCCGTCGCAGACCCTGCTGACCACAGCCGTCTTGCGGATTTTCTTCGCGATGGACATGACCGTCGCCAGCACGTCGTGCGCCGTGGCCTTGCCACGGACCACTTCCAGCAGTTTCATGACGTTGGCCGGGCTGAAGAAGTGCATGCCCAGAACGTCTGCGGGCCGCGAGGTCACGGCTGCAATGGCATCCACATCCAGCGTGCTGGTGTTGGTGGCGAGTATCGCTCCGGGCTTCGCAAGGCGGTCCAGTTCACGGAAGACGCTCTCCTTGACCGCGCGGTCCTCGAAGACTGCCTCGATGACGAGGTCCGCCCCTGCGCAATCGTCCATACGCATCGTGGCTTGGAGCAATGCCAATCGCTGCTCCAATTCCGGCGCTTTCAGCTTGCCTTTCTTCACTTGGCCCGCGTAGATGCTACGTATGCCGTTCACGCCGCGCTCGAGTGCTTCTGGCTTGGCTTCGACCAGCGTGACCGGAATGCCGACGTTGAGGAAGTTCATCGTGATGCCGGTCCCCATGGTTCCGGCGCCGATGACTGCCACTTGTCCGATGTTTCGCAGTGGCGTTGACTCGGGAACCTCCGGAATGCGGCTGGCTGCTCTTTCGGCGAAGAACGCATGCCGCAGCGCGCGGGATTCCGGCGATTCCATGAGAGCAACGAAAGTGTCCCGTTCAGAGGCCAATCCGGCTTCGAAGCCATGGCGAATACCGGTTTCCACCACGTCGATGCACTTCACTGGCGCGGGAAACCTGTCGGACGCAGCCCGGGCGGTGTTTCGGGCGAACTGCAGGAAACCTTCAGCCAGCGGATGCTGCGCGGGCAAGTCCCGCAGGCGAGGCAGGGGAGTGCCGTTTTGCCCGATATCCACGGCGCGTTCGCGGGCGAACGCAATCGCCCCTTCCATCAAGTCCCCGGTGATGATGCGGTCGATGAGTCGCTGGCCGGGAAGTGCTTGAAGGATGGCGACGTCCACCTGCTCACCGCTGACAATCATGTTGAGCGCAGCTTCCACCCCAAGCGCTCGGGGCAGGCGTTGCGTGCCGCCGCCGCCGGGCACCAGTCCGAGCTTCACTTCCGGTAGGGCAAAGCGTGTGCCCGGTGCAGCCACACGGAAGTGCGCCCCCATCGCGAATTCGAGACCACCGCCCAGGCAAAGCCCGTGAATGGCTGCCACGACGGGCTTTGCCAGAAACTCCAGTTGCCGGGTGAGCGAGCGCAGATTGGGCTCTGCCCAGGCTTGCTGTGACCCGAATTCGCGGATATCTGCCCCTCCCGAGAAGACGTTGCCCGCCCCGACAAGAACGATGGCGGCAATCTGCTTGTTCTCGGCGGCTTCCTCAAGTGCCTGGCCCAGCTCGCGGCGCGTCACCAGGGAGAACCCATTCACCGGAGGGTTGTTGATGGTGATGACGGCTATATCGTCGTGGAGCGTGAGGGTTGCGCCCATGATGGCTCTCCGTGGCAAGTCGCTGGCTGCGAAGTCGTGGCGTCAGTAGGAACGGGGCAGTTCCAGTACTTTTTCGCTGATGAAGTTCATGATCATCTGCGCACTGACGGGCGCGAGTCGCGGAATCCAGCTTTCGCGCAGGTAGCGCTCCACGTGGTACTCGGCGGAGTAGCCCATGCCGCCGTGAGTGAGCACGGCGGTTTCGCAGGCAGAATATGCGGCCTCCGCAGCCAGATATTTGGCCGTGTTGGACTGCGCGCCGCAGTCTTTGCCGGCGTCATAGAGACGCGCAGCTTGCAGCACCATCAGCCATGCGGCCTCGAGATTCATCCATGCGCGTGCCAGTGGATGCTGGATGGCCTGATACTGGCCGATGGGGCTCGCGAAGACCACTCGTTGCCGGGCGTACTCGCAGGCTTTACGAATGGCAGCATGTCCAAGCCCTATGGCTTCCGCGGCGATAAGGATTCGTTCGGGGTTCAGTCCGTGCAGAATTTGCTTGAAGCCCTTGCCTTCTTCCCCCACCAGGTCTTCAGCCGGCACTTCCATGCCGTCGAAGAACAGCATGTTGGAGTCGACGGCGTGCCGTCCATGCTTGTCGATTTCGCGAATTTCCACCCGCTGGCGGTCGAGCCGAGCGTAGAACAGGCTGAGACCGGAAATCTTTGATTCACCGGCCGCCGGAACCGACGTGCGCGCCAAGATAAGTGCACGGTCCGCAACCTGGGCGGTTGAGATCCAGATTTTTTGCCCGGTAATGCGGTAGATGTCTCCGCTGCGCTCGGCGCGGGTCTTGATCTGAGCGGTGTTCAGTCCGGCGTCCGGCTCCGTAACGGCAAAGCAGGCTTTCTCGGTTCCCTGGATGAGAGGCGGTAGCATGCGTTCTTGTTGTTCTGCAGTGCCGAATACCACCACGGGCTGCAGACCGAAGATGTTCATATGGACGGCGGAAGCGCCGGACATCCCGGCGCCGGATTCGGCGATGGTGCGCATCATGACTGCCGCTTCGGTGATGCCCAAGCCGCTGCCACCGAAGCGTGCGGGCATGGCGATGCCAAGCCAACCGCCATCGGCGATCGCGCGATGGAATTCGTGCGGAAATTCGCCGCTTTTGTCCTTCGCCAGCCAGTAGGCATCGTCGAAGTCGTTACACACCCGTTGCACGCCTTCCTGAATATCGCGCAGCGCTTGTTCTTCACTGAACCACATGGGGGTGTCCCTTTGTCGGTGGCGGTCGCGTCAGAACGCGAGGTTGTCGTTGACCAGTTCCAAAGCGATGGTGCGCCGCTGGATTTCTGCGGTACCGTCATAGATGCGCATGGGTCGAGCGAAGCGGTAAAGCCCTTCCAGGCCCACGTCATTGGTCATGCCCATGCCGCCATGAATCTGCATGCAGCGGTCGGTTACCCGGCCCAGCATCTCGGTGCAGTAGGCCTTCGTGATGGCGATTTCCGCGCGCGCAGGTGCTCCGTCGCGTACTCGCCAAGCGCAGTGATAGAGAGTGCTCCTGGCGGTGAAGATGTCCATGGCGCATTCGGCGAGATGTACCTGAATGGCTTGGTGGTCGGCGATGGGTCGCCCGAACGTCCGCCGGGTCCGCGAATAATCCACGGCCTTCGCCAGCGCCCACTGTGCGTAGCCTACGCAAGTGGAGGCTACGCCCAAGCGACCAGCGTTGACACCTTCCATCGCCACGTTCATGCCGGGGTCCACTTCGCCCAGGCGATTCCCGTCCCGCACCCGCACGCCATCGAGCGCAACGATGCCGGTATCGCCACCAAGGTTGCCCATGACCCGAAGTACGGAGGTGACCGAAAAGCCGGGAGTGTCGGTGTCGACGATAAAGGCGGAGATGCCACCCTTGCGTGCCGCAGCCTTGACTGGATCAGTGACTGCGAACACCAGTGCATGGTCTGCGTACGGGCTGTTGGTAATCCATTGTTTGGTACCAGTGAGGATCCAGTCGTCGCCATCGCGTACTGCACGCGTGCGCATGGCCAGCACGTCGGAGCCGGCGTCGGGTTCGCTCAAAGCGAAGCAAAGCG
>JACCDO010381894.1_pt1 | contig 11846 bp, 4 predicted proteins | sample 7446101 | NCBI WGS metagenome assembly JACCDO01 (sample SAMN15323440, study PRJNA562643) | freshwater metagenome | isolation source: river surface water | place: USA:Blue River Watershed | collected 2017-08-16 | reverse complement strand
TTTCTGCCTGGGTGTTTTTGATGACGTTTTCTACTTGCGCCAGGGACAGCACTCGCGGCAGCACCGCCCGCTGGATGCCGAATTTTTCCACGTAGAAATTAATGGCTTCGTAATTGGTGGCGGAACCTTGCACCGACAAGTGCAGGCGCACGTCCGGGTGGGTTTTGCGCGCATAGGCCATCAAGCCGGGGTCGGCCAAAATGATGGCGTCAATGCCGAATTCCACCGCTTTATCCACCGCCCGCGTCCAGCGCGGCCAGTTATCGCTTTGGGGATAGGTATTGAGGGCCAGCAAGACTTTGCGCTTGCGCTCATGGGCGTAGCGAATGCCATCGCGCAGGGCGTTGTCGTCAAAGTTCAGACCGTTGAAATTTCGGGCGTTGGTTTCGTCCCGAAAGCCGAGATAGACGCAATCAGCGCCGTTATCCACGGCGCTTTTCAGGGCGGGCAGGCTACCCGCCGGGCAAACAAGTTCCATAGTTTGAGCAGCAGGCCCACCGGGCCCCCCAGCAAAAGGAAGCGGGCGAATATAAAGGTGCCCCTGCGGAAAAGGCTTGACGTAAGTCAAACCCCGACAGAGAGAAGAGCAGCGCGGCGTTTACGCCCGTTCGGCCACTTTCTCGCCCATCAAGCCCGACGGACGGAACACCAACACCAAGATGAGCACAAAAAACGCGAACACGTCTTGGTAGTTCGAGCCCAATAAACCCCCGGTGAGATCGCCCACATAGCCCGCGCCCAAGGATTCGATAATGCCCAGCAGCACCCCGCCCAACATGGCGCCGGGCAGATTGCCGATGCCGCCCAGCACCGCAGCGGTGAAGGCTTTCATGCCCAATAACGAGCCCATGCCGTAGTGGGCAATGCCGTAATTGGCCGCCACCATAATCCCAGCCAAAGCGCCCAAGGCCGAGCCCATGACGAAGGTCAGGGCGATGATGCGGTTGATATCTACGCCCATGAGGGAGGCGATGTGAGGATTTTCAGCCGTGGCACGCATGGCACGCCCCAGACGGGTGCGATTCACCAACACCATCAGGCCCGCCATGAGCGCCATAGCCAGCAGCACGATCAAAATCTGCACCCATGTGATCTCGGCCCCGGCCCAGTGCAAACTAGCGCCGCCAATCAACGTGGGGAAGGTGTGGTAATTGCGCCCCCACACCAACATAGCCACATGCTGCAAAACAATGGACACGCCAATGGCCGTAATCAACGGCGCTAATTTGGGCGCGTGGCGCAAAGGCCGATAGGCTACGCGCTCGATACAAAACCCCACCACCATGCACACGCCCATGGCGGCCAAGGCCGCCAAGAGCACTTGCACCATGATGGGCAGACCCGCCGCAGAGAGGCCGGTGAGCACAGAAAACGCCGTCAGCGCCCCCAGCATCACCACCTCGCCGTGGGCAAAATTAATCAGGCCCATGATGCCGTACACCATGGTGTAGCCTAGGGCCACCAAGGCGTAGACGCTGCCCAGCACGACGCCGTTGATGATTTGTTGCAGAAAGATATTCATGGCCCCAGGCTCCCTTACATGCGCTTAGAACTTCTGGGCGGGGGCTTTGGCCTTGTCTTCCATGCCCTTCACCGCGTCCATGGCCATGGACTTGTTATCCGCCTTGGGATTGGCCATGGCATCGGTGGCTTTGTCTAAGCTGGCGCCCACATCCTTGGCGGTGCTGGGGGCGGGGCTGGCTTCAGGAGCCGGGGCCGGAGCGGGTGCGGGTGCGCTCTCCCCCGTCACGGTCGTGACGGCATCCCAACGACCTTCGCCAAAGCGATACAGGGTAATGGCGCCGTTTTGCAAATCGCCGCGATGGTCAAAGCTAATGGGGCCGGAAATGCCTTGGAACTGAATCTTGGCCAGCTCCGGCTGAATACGCTTGGTGTCGGTGGAATCCGCTTGCTTGATGGCCTGCACCAACACGCGCACGGCGTCATAGGCATAGGGGGCGTAGAGCTGAATGTCGGCGCTGAACTTGGCCTTGAAGCGATTGCGGAAGTCCGTGCCGCCCGCCATTTTGTCCACCGGCACGCCGGGCAAGGAGCAATAGCTGCCCGGCGCCGCTTCCCCGGCCAAGCGGGCAAATTCGGTGGTACAGCCGCCATCACCCAGCAGGAACGCGGTTTGAATACCGAGGGACTTGATCTGGCGTGCCATGGGGCCCGCTTGGGCGTCCATACCGCCAAAGAACAGCACATCCGGGCTGCGGGACTTCACCCGCGTCAAGATGGAGGTGAAGTCCGTGGCCTTGTCGTTGGTGTATTCCCGCACCACCACCTTGCCACCAGCGGCTTCCACGGCTTTTTGCACTTCGTCCGCCAAACCCTGACCGTAGGCGGTGCGGTCGTCGATGATGGCCACGGTTTTGGCCTTGAGATCACGCACGGCATAGCCACCCAACACCGAGCCTTGTTGCACGTCGTTTGCCATCACGCGGAAAGCGGTGCGATAGCCCTGCTGGGTGTATTTGGGATTGGTGGCAGAGGGGGAAATTTGCAGCATCCCGGCATCGGCATAGACGCGGGAGGCGGGAATGGTGGTACCGGAATTCATGTGCCCGATCACCGCCACCACATGGCTGTCTAACAGCTTCTGGGCCACCATGGTGGCTTGGCGCGGATCGGCCTGATCGTCTTCAGACACCAGTTCGAAACGCACTTTCTTACCACCAATCTCCATGCCAGCGGCATTGGCTTCGTCAATGGCCAACAGCACGCCGCTTTCGTTGTCCTTACCCAAGTGGGCTTGTGGGCCGGTCAAGGGCGCGGAATGACCAATCTTAATCACCACCGGGCCAGCGGCGGCGGCATCTTCGGCTTTATCACCACAGGCGCTGACAACAAACGCAGCAGCAATGGCCAAGGCTAGAGTTTTTTGGGGCAGGTTCATGGCTGTCAAATTCCTGAAAAATGAACAATAAAAAAGGCCATTGCGGGCCAACTGTTACACATTGTTTTGATTGTCCGGTGCGAACTTACGCCCTGTCAATGGACTGGGGCGTAGCGGCTTTAATGGCCTTTGCCCGGCTTCTTCTGGCTGGTTTTGCTACTGCGCTCCGTCTTGCTACTGCTGTTATGGGTGTCGCCACTCAGGGCTTGTACGTCGGCAAAACGCAAGCGGTATACCGGCGCGGCAAACGGCCCTGCGATTCGTACTGGAATACGTAAGGCGCTGAGATCGGCCAAGTCTTGGCCCATCTGCCCTGGCGCCTTATCAGCCACCTGAAGATTGAGGGTGAAATCGCTCTGTTGCTGGCCCAGATCGAATACCCCCTGGCCTTGCATACGCAAATAAGGGGATTCCGCCGTCAAGTCGTCGCTGCTGGCCACCCCTTGCGCCAGAGTAAAGCGCGCCGACAAACGGCTCAGTTCGGTTTTTTCCGCCCAATTGGGCTGTTGCAGCATGTCTTGGCGTTGAATCAAGGGCTCTTTCAAATCCCGCAGACTCCGGGCCAAATTCACGCCCTGCACCGCCCCATCCCGCACCTCCACCTGCACCTGCCCATCCAGGCTACGGCGCCACGAAGCCGCATCCAAGCCTTGGCCACTCAGCTCCAGCTTGAGGTCGCCCCGGCCTTCCAACCAGCTACGCCCGAAAAAGCCTTGCTGCCATGCGGGCCAAGCGATGCCCTGCATGCTTTGCTTGGCGCTCCAGCGCTGGCTCTCCCGCTGCCACACCAATTCGCCGCTGCTTTGGCCCTGATAAAGCTTGGCGGACATGGGCGCCAAACGCACTTGCCCATCCTGCACCGTCACATCGCTGCGCAAATCACTGAGCTGCACCCCGGCCACATGCAGGGCACCGATGCGCACACTGCCCTGCCCGGCGCCATCGGCCCATGTCCAGGGCTCGCTCTTGTCCGCCGCCAGCCAATAACGATCCACATTGAGCTGATCCACATCCAGCTTGAAACGGGCCTGCCAGGGCGACCAACGGCTTAATTCCAATTCCGCTTGGGCGTGGCTCTCGCCGTGCTGTGCTTGGGCACGCACCGACAGCAGCGACTTGGCCACGTCGGCCTGCACCTGCCCGGACAAGGCCAGCACCAGGGGCTTCACCGCCAAGCGCGGATGCAGAATCTCCAGCTCCCCCACGGCCTTGGGCCAAAGCAAACGTAAATCGTCCCATTGGCCCTGCAAGGGCGAGCTCAAGCGCAGCCGGTATTGATCTTGGTGGTTAAACGCCAAACTGCACTTTTCGGCCTGGAGCTGCTTGTCTTCCCAGGCCAGCCCGTGCAATTCCACCTCTGCCTTGGTGGGGAGGTTCCCCGCTTGGCGTAGCCATTTCATGCTCACGTTGTCGCTACGCACCCGTTCCCCTTGCCACGTCAGCTTGGGCACAGAGGCGCTGAACTGCATGGCCGGTTCGCCGCCCTCGCCTTTGAACAGCACTTTGATGAGATCCAGCTCCCCTGGGCGCATGGACACTACCCCGGCAGAGGCGCTGAATTTCGCGCCCTTCATGCCGTCTAAATCGCTGGTGGAACGCATTTCCAAGCCATCCAAGGCGTATTCCTGCTTGTGCAAGTCGTAGCGATAGTGGGCAAAGAGTTGCAAATCCCCAGAAAACTCCGGCTTATTGACCTTCAACAGGCCTTTAAGCGCCAATTGCCCATCGGCCACATTGGCGAGACGGTCGCTGCTCAGTTCTAAATCGCTGATGGTGAAGCGGCGCTTGGCACGCTCGTCTTCATAGACAAAATCCCCTTTCGACAAGCGCACCCGCGCAATGTCGAAATGGAAGGGGGATTTTTCTTGGGTGAGCAGATCGTCAAAGTTAAAGCGCCCGTTTTTGTATTGCACAAAGTGGGCTTGCACGCCCTCTAAGTCCACCGTATCCACCGCTAGGCTTTTGGTGAGCAAGGGCAACAGACGTACCGACAAATGGCCCCGCTGGGCCGAGGCGAAAGGCTTTTCGCTTTCCCGTTCCGAGAGGGACACATCCTGCACATTCACCCCCAAGCTGGGCCAAAACGACAGAGACACGTCGCCGTCGATTTTTAGGATGCGCTGTTTTTTCTCGTACATGAGACGGGCGGCTTGGGTCTTGATGGCTTGACCATCAAACACCAAGGCCAGCATCACCCCAAACAGGATGATGACCGCCGCGCAGCCCCCCAGCAGGAAGGCAAAAACTTTGGAAATTTTAATCAGATAAGGACGGGCCATAGGCTACAAAACGTATTCAACCACGCTTCGCGGCCAGGCTCGTCCTAAGAAAGAACCCGTCAGTACGTACTGATGCCATTGATAAACCAGCCGTGGCTACGGTAAGACAGGTCTGTGAGGTTATCAGAGAAATCTGTGAAGTTATAGCCAAAGCCCACCTTGAGGTGCTCGCCGAAGTGGCGGTAAATCGCCAACAGCAAGCCGCTGCGGGCATCACCGGCCTCTTGGGCACGCAGGTGGCGCAGCTCAATTAGAGCGTCCCATTCCTTGACGAAATGGAAGTCAAAGCGCAAGGCCATTAATTCCGCCCGACTCGAGAACCACTCGCCGCTGACCTTGGAATTGCGCAAGGCGCCCCAGCGATAGCCGTACTTAAAGCCCACCGACACCCAAGGCCGCATGTCATAAATGGTGTCGATATTAATCACCTGACTGCGCTGGCTGTAATCCAAGCTGGAGGTGGCGGTGCTGCTGTAGGCGCTATCCACCTGCCCCGGCGAGGGCACGTTTTCAAAGTAGGTGTACTTGAACAAGGTGTTCCAGCGGTCATTGTTGATGGGCCGATAGGCGGCCCCCATCACCACTTCCGTGTAATCCCCGTCGTAGAACGCCCCTTGGCTATTGCTGGTGCGGGAGAAATTCAAACGGCCCAACATGCGCCATTCTTTGCTGGCTTGGTAATTCAAGCTGTTACGCATCAGCCACACGGTACGGGAGTTGTAACCCACGCTCAGGCCCGGCGAATAGGTGGCACCGCTGGCGGCGGCAGCCACATTGGTTTCGTCGCGCCGGTATTCCAAGGTGGACGAGAACTTCACCTTTTCAAACTTATACGCCGTGGACAAGGCCAAGCCCACCCGGTCTAAATCCCCGGCCAGGGCATCGCTCACCCGGCCTTTTTCAAACTTGCTGCCATAAGTCCAGCGGTCATTGGGCGCCAAATCCACGCCAAAGGCATTGGTCAAACTCTGGCTACCGGCGCCATTAGCCCAGCGGGTTTCGCCAAACAGCCCCACTTGCTCACTCAAGCGGTACCGGCTCCCGGTGGTCAAAGAACCGCGCCGCCCCCGGTAATTCGTATCCGCCGCTTCATTCTCCATGGCATAGGCCATGTAGTAATTGCTGCGGTCATCGACACGGTAATCCCCGGCCAAACGCCCGCCCGTGCCGCCATTACCGCCGGACATTTCTGCCCCCAGCCGGAGACGCTCACTGGCTTGCCACATCAAACCCATGCCGAGACGATCATTGCTGCTCCGGCCCGCATCCCGGCGCCAAGTGTCTTGCACATAGCCGTAAGCGCTCCAGGGCTTGTATTTCAAGCCCAAGCTGCGGCTGGCCGCCACCCCGGCATTCACCGAGGGATCAAACATCTGCCCCAAGCCCGCACTGCTCATGGTGCTGGTGGTGGCCGGTAGCAAACCACTGGCCGGGCCATTGCCGGGCGTGCCCATATTGGCGCCACTGGGGGCAGCGCGGGTGACGACGGTGTTGCCATCGGTCACGGCAGCCGCCGTGCTGGCGGCGTTATTGGGATCGACTTTGCTGGCGGGCAGAGTGGCATAACGGCCCACGCTGTTGTCCACGTTGGCTTGCGTTACCAGCGGCTGGTCTTTGGGCTGGCCGTCTTCGAGCGGGGTGTAATCCACACGCACGATCACGTCATTGCGGCGCCCGCTTTCCGACAAGGTGGCGCTGGCATTGGCGGTGTTGGTGGTGCGATTGTCTTGGCGTACCCCAACAGACACGCCCCACTCGGCATTGACCTTGTTGCGCACCGCCAATTCCACCGCATTGGTGGATTGGCTGGTGGCCACGCGGGCGTCACCCTTGACGGCAATTTCGGTGTTCTGACCGATGGGCGCTACCGCTGAAGCGCCCTTTTGCAAGGTGTTTTCTGTGCTGGAGAAGGTTTGCCCCGGCGCCGAGAAGCCCGCTTGCTGGCTCTGGAAATACATGCTCACCCGGCCCTTGGCGCCGGGGGTCACATCCGCCAAATTCACGGTGGCTTCGATGCGCTTGGCTTGGGCAGTGCGCCCGTCTGAAGTCACGGTGGCGAAGTTATAGCCGCCATTGATCGAGGCGTAGCTCTCGCTACCCGGCCCACTGGAACGGGCCACTTCCATGCGGATATAGGTGCCGGGCTTGTAGCGCAAAGTGGCATCCAAACCGCGCAAATCTTGCCAATAGGTGCTATCGCCCTGGTGATAGCCGGTCATACCCAAGCGGATGTGATCGGTAAACCAATGGCTGGCGCGCAAACCCACGGCGCTGCCGCTGATGGCGCTCAGACCGGGGGCGTATTCGTAGCTGGACAGCAAATAGAGCGGATTACCCGCCAAGCTGCTGCCTTGCACCAAGCCGCTGCTATCCACCACCGAACTCAACGGCGCCCGCAACACAATGCGCCCTTGCAAGTAGTCGATTTCGTAATCCTGAGCGACGGTCAGGGCCTTGCGTTCCAACACCAAACCGGAATCTTTATCCCGCACTTCTAACCACAGGCGTTCTGAGCCTTGGGTCAGGTTTTGGTGGCGCAACCAATACAAGGAGCCGCCCGTGCCTCGGAATTCTTCCCGAGATTGCAAGGTGCCGGGATCGGCCACGAACACATTCACTGTGCTGCGCTTTTCCCCATACGGCGTGCTTTGCTCTGAATTCCAAACCGCATTACCCCCGTACAAGCCCCGGTTGTAATTGGTCAGCTCCGTGCCCGTCCAAGTGGTTTTGAAATTACCCCACATCACATGGGAATCCCGACGCTCCAACTTCACATAAAAGCGGCCCTGGGTGGGGGCATCGTCGGTAATCACCGAATCGTCGCCATACACCGGGTAGTAGCGGTTAGGGTCGATGTTACGCAGCAGGTAATAGGGGTCTTTGGACGAGAAATTGGTGAACAACTGGTTAATGGGCTGCTCGCCGGTATCTGCCGAAGCCGTGAGCAGGTATTCGCCCTTGATCTTGCCTTTCAGATAAAACGCACCCCGGCCATCAATCCAAGTGGAATTGCTGTAGTGCTGGGTATCCGCCGTCACCAGGGGCGCCGGGCCCGTGGTGTGGTCCCGGCCAATGGTGATGTCGGCCATGGCCACATAGAACCAGTCCTTGTCCGGGATATTGAGATTGCGGTGGAAGGTGGTGCCCCGACCTTGGCTGTCTTTCAGGCCCACTTCAACCGTGTGCGGCCCCGGCGGCAGAATTTGGCGCACCACAAAGCGCCCTTCTTTATCCACAGGCACGGTTTCCCCCAAGGCCGTGACCACATGGCCGGGCTGCACATAGCGCCCGCTCACGGTCACGGTGCCGCCACTGGGGTGGATGTTGCGTAGCGTCAGGCTGTTTTCGCCCCAGCCGGTCAGGGCCTCGCGCTCGGCTTTGTCTTTGTCGCTGGCCTCCGGCGGCAGTCGATCCAACAACTGCAAAGGCTTGCCCGCCGTTTCGTCAAAGCGACCCCGCACGTCATAGACCCGCAGCAGGTAATACACATCCGTAGGAATGCCCACCCCCGGCTGCCATTGCACGATGCCGCCGATGCCCACGGGCAGAATCGCCACCGGGTTTTCTTGGGGCGTGCGCCCTTTGGGGAAGACGCGAATTTCCGCTTTCTTCACCCACGCGTTGTAGTTGCTATAGGTGCGGAATTGCACCGCTTGGCCGCGCACCGCCAAACCGCCCGCCACCCAGGTATTCAAAGACGGCGCCACCACCAGGGGATCGTATTTCACCTGGATGTCGGCCTTATCAAAAGCCACGTCCACACAGCGTTGCCGGTCGGCTTCCACCTGATGGGTATCCGTGCCCATGGGCATGCCATCCACACTGATGGAGAAGGGCAAACCACTGGGCACGTTTTGCGGCACCGCGCAGGGGTCCACCAGCACCCGCTTCGCCACCGGCTGGGGCGGGATCTTGGGCTGCACCACTTGCGGCTCTTTGTACCAAATGCGAATCACCGTGCGGCGATTCTTGGCCATGCCTTCTGGGGTGTTGTTGTCGGCGATGGGTTGGGCTTCGCCCATGCCCGAGGCCGAGAACGAACGGATGGACAGGCCCAATTGCTTTTTCAGATAACCCGCCACGGTTAGGGCACGGGCCACCGATAGCGCTTGGTTATCGGGATAGACCGGACGCAGCCGGGCAGAAATACGCTGGTTGTCGGTGTGGCCCACCACCTCAAAACGGATATTGGTTTTACCCGCCATCTTGGCCACGATCACCTCCAGGGTGCTTATCCCTTCTGGCAGCAACTCGGCCCGGCCCGATTCAAAATTGGTGCCGCTCAAGGTGTCCTGCAAAATCACCGTGGCGGTGGGTGGCTCTACTTTCGGCGCGTGGGCCTCCAGCACCATGCGCACTTCTTCCCGCGTTAAGCTGGAATAAGGCAGCTCGTCGAATTCCTTACCTTCCCGTTCGCTACTGGAAGGCCGGGGCAAAGGCGTGGCGTGGCTGTGCTCCAACATCTTGCCGCGCAGGGATTCGCCGCAGGTATAGGGACGTTCCCCCTGCTCGGTTTTTTCCACGCAGCGCTTATCGTCGGGAGGCTGCTGGCCCAGCAACTGGGCACCCGTCACCGACGTGCCACCCAGCAGGGTGGTGAGCACGGCGACCTGTCGTAAGACGGCCTGTTTCTTGTTAGTCATGGGGCACGTCCATCATTGACCAGCGGGAATGGTGCGTACCACCGGCTGGTCGTACCACAAGCGCAACTCGGTGCGCCGGTTCTTGGCCATGCCGTCCGGCGTGCTGTTACTGGCTATCGGCTCCCACTCCCCTTTGCCTTGGGCAAAGAACACATTGGCGGGCAGGCCCAAGTCTTTGCGCAAATAGCCCACCACCACCAAGGCCCGTGCCATCGAGAGCGCCACGTTATTGGGATACGTTTCTTGCAAACGGGGCGAAATGCGCTGGTTGTCGGTGTGACCAATCACTTCCAAACGCATCAAGCCCTTACCCCGCAGCCGGGCCGCCACTTCGGCCAAGCGCTGCTTACCCGCCTCCGACAACTCGGCACTGCCCGAGGCAAACAAAGACAAGTTCGAGGCGTCTTGAATCAACATCACTTCCCGAGGCTGGGGCTTGGGCTCTGGCGGCGGTGCCATGGGCTTGGCCTTGGGCTTTTCCGGGCAGGCGGGATTGCTGGCGCTGTCCGGGGCGTTGGGATCACACAGCACAGGCGGCTTGGGGCGGGCCGGCGGCATTTCCTCTTCGATGATGAGGCGATAGCAGCAGTTCAGCGCTTCCCAACGCTTTTCCAATTGCGTGCGCAGGGCCAGCAGGCGCTGGGCGCGCAGCTCTTCGTTATCACTTTGCTCGTAAGCAAAGCGAATCACCGAAGGCCGGTCGGTCAATTGGCGCGGTAGGCTGTCCATTTTCTCCTGCCACGTAGGCAATAGCTGTTCCTGAGCGGGGGTAAAGGCCGCGTCATTCATTTCAATCCGCACCACCCGATGGATGGTGGCGCCAAAGTTCAGCTTCACCAGGGTGCCTCGGGTCAGGCGCACGCTGCGGGGATTCTCGGTAGTGAGACGGAAACCCGATGGCAAAGTCCGGTCGTCCAGCTTCATAACAAAGTTGGAACCCCGATCCATGTTGGGCACTTCCGGGCACGGGACGTGGAAACGGCCTTCGGCATCGGTCGTCACCAGCAGACCACGGGGCGTGGCCAAGCGAATGGCGGGAATACCCGGTTCGCCTTCGTCCTGATAGCCATTGGCATTTTTATCATCAAACACCTTACCGATCACATCCGGGCAATCCAGGGTCGGATCGGGCACCACTTTGACCGTGGCCGTGGCCACGTTGGAAATCACACCGCCGTTTTGCGCACCCCACACCGAGTTAGTGTAGCTACCATCACCCACACCGGAACCCACAATTAACAGCATTTTCAGGGTTTTAGTCTCACTGGCGGCAAAATTCTGGCCGGGCCAGGTGAGCACACGGCCCGAGATTGTAGGTTCAACACTGACATAGGCGCCACCATTACTGCTAATGGAGGCCGTCCCAGCACGGTACTTAAAGCCCGGCGGCATTTGGTCGGTGATGGTGACACTGCTCAAGGCACCGGTACGGGTGTTGCGCAGGGTGATGGTGTACGGCACCAAATCCCCACGGGCCACCGTCACCTTGGGCGTGGTCTTGGTCACGATCAAGGGCGGGGAAGACAAGGGGTCCAGCGGAATGTGGTTATTCACCACATTGGTAGACACGCCGTGGGTCAAATTGATTTTGAAGTAGTAGCGAGCCGACGTAGCCGCTGCCGCTGCTTCTGCCGTGAAGTTCGCGTCACTGGAACTGCTGGCGCACACCCCGGTAGAACCGCCGCTTTGGGGAGCGGTGGCGGTGTTCTGAACCAAAGTGGGATCTTGCGCCGCCGTCACCGTCAAGGTGGCGGTACAGGGCAGGATCAAGGTAGACGGCGCCTGCACATAACCCGAGGGATAGCTGGAAATCAGCAGGGTATATGTGCCGCTGGGGAAGTTCCCCAAGCCACCCACATCATCCTTTAGCACAAAGGCGTAGAAGCCCTCCGAACCGGTGGTGACATCGCTTTGCCCGGATTGCAGCCACGCGCTCGGCACCGGATTGCCGTCCGGCGCCAACAAACGCACCACAGCATTGGCGATGGGCTGGCGCGTTACCGCGTCGTACACCACCCCAGACGG
>JACCDO012128943.1_pt1 | contig 11847 bp, 14 predicted proteins | sample 7446101 | NCBI WGS metagenome assembly JACCDO01 (sample SAMN15323440, study PRJNA562643) | freshwater metagenome | isolation source: river surface water | place: USA:Blue River Watershed | collected 2017-08-16 | reverse complement strand
GTCACCCATGTTGGAGAAGCGGTGCTCCACATGGCGCAACTTCCATTGGAAAGTAACATTCTATCGATGACTATCATGGCCACGAAAATGCCATTTGTAGGTCGAGGCTAAAAAGTAAGCGCCAAGCTTATTGGCGCACTTGGTCCACTAGCAGTCGAACACCTTCTGAGCCAACTTGAATGGTTTTAGCTGTAGAAATTAAATCTCCAGGCTCAGGCTTTGCCATGCCTGTTTTTGAAATTCTCACCTCTACAGAAACTTCTTTTAACTTCGATAAAGGAGCACTAGGGTTCATAGCCAATGCATCATTCAGAACAAAGCGCATCGGGAACTGCGCTACAGAGGTCTTTAGTACGGCAACTGGCATACGCTCACCTACTTGTCGAGCAATGACTAGGACGGTATCACCTTCTTTTACCTTAGATTGCAGCTCACTTGATAACGCAATCTGACCACTAATTACTTTTCCAGAAGATGCTACTGGAGCCTTAGCCGCTAAACCACCCTTGGATCGCGCCTCTGCTATAGATGCCTCGATTCCCTTAAGCTCCTCAGAGTTTGGAGGCAATTGAGTAGCCAACTTTTCCCAAGCTTGAACTGCAGACCGATAATTACCAGCACTGAACGAAGCCGTACCAGATAACCAAAGCGCCATCAAATTATTAGGATCTAATTTCAAGGCCTGATTAATCAGACTCAATGGTTTACCGCTAAAGTTACCATTTGCATTAGATGCAAGCGCATCAGCGTAATCTGCCAATAACTGGGGATCACTATCAATAAAATTACCTGCACGTGCATAAGCTTTAGCCGCATCTTCATTGCGGCCCAAGACTCGATAAGAACGCGCAAGCATCGTCCAACCTTTTAAATTACTTGGATCTTTTTCCATCTTGTCAGCAAACTCAGCCACCATCTTCTCAACACCTTCTTGAGTCATTGGCTTATCACCACCCATCTGAGCAACTCGAGAGACATCGCCTAGAAAAAAGTACATTCCCGAGGAAAGAAGTATTACAAAGACAAGCAGTGCAATGGCTGTTTTCTTGGTGGGACCTAAGGTAGCACGATCATCTTCCTCGCTAGTATCCTGAAAGAGGCGCTGACGCATCTCTGCATGAGAAATCTCGTAGTCTTCTGAAGTAACAAGCCCAGCATCGCGCTCAGCCTCTAATTTATCCAACTCTTCGCGATAGATCGCCGCATTCATTTGACGACGCGAGGTAGCAGGCACTTTTCCAGGGAATAGATAGGGGCGTAATAGCAATAGCAAAACTAAAGCCAACAACAAAAGTGCAGGGATGAAAAAATTAGTCATTAAGCCGGTCTTTTCTATCTTGATTCAGTAGCGCATCAATCTTTTGATTATCAGCTTCTGTGAGAATGGTATTGGGCACACTTTGGTTTCTACGACGCAAATACATCAGCAAACCGGCAATACCGATCGCTAAAATAACAAATGGGCCAATCCAGAGCAGCCAGGTAATTGGCTTTACGGGTGGGCGATAAAGCACAAAATCCCCATAACGCTCGACCATAAATGTTCTGATTTGATCATCACTCTTGCCCTCTTGTATGAGGGTACGAATTTCTCTACGAAGGTCATTCGCTAAATCAGATCGTGAACCAGCTAAAGATTCATTCTGGCAAACCAAGCAACGCATCTCTTCAGAGATAGAGATCAGACGCTGCTCCATCACTGGATCTTGCGCAAGCGGAGCTGCATCTTTTGCAAAGGAAGCCCCGAAACACAGAAGGGTTGCACAGATCAGCAATAATGACCTCATGATTTCTTAAGCTCGCTGACTAAGGGGTAGATCTTTTGATTTAAGATTTGAGAAGTGATCGGACCAATATGCTTAAAACGAATCACTCCTGTGCGATCAATCACATAGGTTTCAGGAACGCCATAGACGCCGTAGTCAATTCCCACACGCCCATTGGCGTCATAAGCCGAAAGTAGATAAGGATTTCCTTGCCTTGCCAACATCGCTAATGCATCTTCACGCTTATCTTTGTAATCTAGGCCAACCACAGGGGCAACTTGAGATTTAGCGAGCTCCACAAGAACAGGATGCTCTTCCCGACAGGCAACGCACCACGAGGCCCAGACATTCAAAATCCATACCTGCCCCTTCATGGAGGCTGGTGAAAAAGTCTTATTAGCTTGCTCTAACTGAGCGATTTCAAATGCGGGAGCCGGCTTATTAATTAAGGGGGATGGGACTTCATGAGGATCGCGATTTAATCCAACAGCCAAGAATCCAACTAATACTAAGAAGAGTAATAGCGGAATTAAAAACTTGGCCCTCATGATATTTTGCCCTTTAACTTCATGCGATAGCGCTTATCAGAGATAGCCAATACCCCGCCTAAAGCCATCAATAAGCAGCCGCCCCAAATCCAATCGACAAACGGTTTGTAGTAAACCCGTACTGCCCAAGATTGGTCACCAAGCTCTTCACCTAAAGAAACATAAATATCGCGCGTTAAACCCACATCAATCGCTGCCTCAGTCATCGGCATCGTAGAAGAAAAATAACTCCGCTTTTCTGGATAGAGTATGGCTTCACTAGCTCCATTTTTACTCAGTAAGAAAGTGCCTCGCATCGCTGTGTAATTTGGTCCGGGCACCTGCTGGACATCTTGCAGTTGAATTTGATAGCCGCCTACCTGGACGGTTTCTCCTGCCAACATTCGCACATCTTTTTCTTCTTGATATGCGCCTACCATAGTGACGCCAATCACAAACACAGCAATACCCAAATGGGCAACTTGCATACCCATAAAGGAGCGGGTTGGCTTTCCAGCCTTTGCTTGACGAATAATCTGCAGACAACCAGAAGCGATGACCCAAAATGCCAATAAGAAACCAATGCCCGCCAACCAGGTGAACTCACCCATGATGAGCGGAATGGTAACGACAGCAAGAACTGCCACTACACCGGCAAGCCATAAACGCTTAATTACGGAAATTAAATCCGTCTGCTTCCAACTAGCCCAGGGGCCAATACCCATTAATACCAGCAAAGGAATCATGATGGGCACAAACACAGCATTGAAGTAAGGAGGCCCGACAGAAATCTTACCCAAGTGCAATGCATCAATTAAGAGTGGATACAAAGTCCCCAGCAATACAGATCCTGCCGAAACCACTAAAAAGACATTGCCAAGCAAGATCAGGGTCTCGCGTGAGCTCAAACTAAATTTACCACCCATCGTACTTTTTGGAGCACGCCAAGCGTAAAGAACCAAGGATGATCCCACCACCAAAGAAAGGAAGATCAAAATAAAAATACCGCGCTTTGGATCGGTAGCAAAAGCATGCACTGAAGTTAATACTCCAGAGCGAACCAAGAAAGTACCCAGGAGCGATAAAGAAAAAGCGGTGATGGCAAGCAAGACTGTCCAGCTTTTAAATCCGCCACGCTTTTCTGTCACCGCAAGGGAATGCAAAAGCGCTGTACCCACCAACCAAGGAATAAATGAAGCATTTTCTACTGGGTCCCAAAACCACCAACCGCCCCAACCTAATTCGTAATATGCCCACCAAGATCCTAGAGCAATCCCCAGAGTTAAAAAGATCCAAGCTGCTGTTGTCCAAGGACGTGACCAGCGCGCCCATGCAGCATCTAAACGTCCAGATAGCAAGGAAGCAATTGCAAATGCAAATGCAACGGAGAAGCCAACATACCCCATGTAGAGCATTGGTGGATGAAAGACAAGGCCCGGATCTTGTAGCAAAGGATTTAATGAGCGTCCATCTACAGCAGCAGGCAATAATCTCGTAAACGGATTTGAGGTGGCAATGACGAATAGAAGCAAACCGCTAGTGACTAAACCTAAAACCCCAATGACTCGCGCCACCATAAACTCATCAAGCGCTTTAGATAATTGAGCAACCAATATAGTCCAGGTACTCAGCAAAAAGACCCAGAGCAAAAGTGATCCCTCATGACCGCCCCAGACAGCGCCTAATCTATAAACAACCGGCATCTGCGAGTTGGAATGCTCCGCTACATAGAGTACTGAGAAATCATTGCTGTAAAAACTCCATGCCAAAGTAAGAAATGCAATAGCTAGCAAGAAGAAGACGGTTTGCGCTGCCGGTCGCGCCAAGACCAACCATTCGCGACGACCCTGGTGAGCCCCTACCAGCGGTAGCACTCCCTGTATCAGCGCAATGCACAGCGCCAGAATTAATGCGTAATGCCCAAACTCAGGAATCATTTAGCACTTCCATTTTTTTGAGCTTGCTCTAGTGCATGCTTAGCTTCTGGTGGCATGTAATTTTCATCATGCTTAGCCAAGACTTCACTGGCAATAAATTCACCCTTGGAATCAAGGCGGCCTTGAATGACCGCGCCCTTACCCTCTTTAAATAAGTCCGGAAGAATGCCCGTATAAGCAACTGGAATATCCTTTGCCATATCGGTAATTACAAAGTGAACTGTTAAGCCATCCCGCTTTACAGAGCCCTCTTTAACCATTCCGCCAATCCGAAATGCTTGACCCTGTGGTGATTTGCCTGCAGCAACATCACTTGGAGTGACATAAAGAGCAATATTGCTATTGAGCGCATTCAAAATCAACAGCGCTGCAACGCTAATGACTGCTATGGCAGCTACGATGAGTAATGCGCGCTTATGTCTTGGCTTCACTGACTACCTTCTTTATCAAATTGCTCTGCTAATACCTGTTGCTTTAGACGACGCACTACCAGTTTGTTGCGAGTACGAATGACTATAGGCTCTAACAATAGAACAAGGGCGCACATACCAAAGCTGCTCCATACATATAGAGCATAACCACCCATGGCAAAAAATTCTGAGGGGCTATTCCACATTAACTATTCACCTCTTTTAATTGTCTCACCCAATCTGAATGGGTCTCGCGCTCCAGAATGAGAGTTCGAACACGCATCAAACTTACCGCAATCGAATACATCCAAAAGCAGAGCGCCATTAAAAGCATGCCCCAAAGCATCGTCTGTGCCATTGCTGGTGCCTTGGTCAAAGAAACCGATGCACCCTGATGTAAGGTATTCCACCATTTCACAGAAAAATAAATAATAGGCACATTTACAGCGCCCACCAAAGCCAATATTGCACCAGCTTTATCAGCTCTTCGTGGATTATCTATAGCAGCTTGGAGCGCAATGAATCCTAAATAGAGAAACAATAAAATTAATTCTGAGGTAAGTCGTGCATCCCACACCCACCATGTACCCCACATTGGTTTACCCCAAAATGCGCCAGTCCACAAAGATAAGAAAGCCATCCATGCACCTATGGGTGCAAGCGCTTGTGCCATCATGGCAGATAGACGGGTATTAAATATCAATCCAAGACCAGCCCAGGCTGCCATTACTAAATAGATAAACATCGACATCCATGAGGCGGGAACATGCACAAAAATAATGCGGTATCCCTGTCCTTGTACTGCATCCACGGGCGCAACAAAAAAACTGATCCATAAACCAGCTACACCAAAGATTGCTGAGAGTGCCCAAAAAATTGGAATGAGCTTACCCGCCACTGGATAAAAAGTGCTTGGGCTGGATAACTTAAACCAGTTAATCCAGCGGGCATTAGAAGCAGAAATATTCTTCACTTGGTTCATTCAATCGCAATCTTTAGGGCTGCAGCGCTAACCCAAGGTACAAATGCTAAAGCCAAAATCAATAAGGCGCCCAGCAGTGAAAAATGGCCTGAGATATCCAAGCCCACACTATTGGCATAAACGGCTCCGGCACCAAAGATCAATACGGGAATATAGAGTGGCAATATCAATAAACTCATTAAGACGCTGCCACCCCTCACCCCCAGCGTCAGAGCTGCTCCAATAGAGCCAAGCAAGGACAGTACTGGGGTTCCTAGCAATAGGCTGCCCATCAATACGTACAAAGCACTGGCATCCAAATCAAACTGAATGCCAATAATGGGGGCTAATAAGACCAGGGGTAAACCACTGACCAACCAATGTGCCGTGACTTTCCCAGCAACTAAAAGCACTAAAGACTGTGGGGTTAAGATCAGTTGCTCTAGCGCCCCATCTAAGTAATCAGTGGCAAACATTCTCTGCAAACCCAGCAAGGTTGAAAGTAGTGCTGCCACCCAAAGTACTCCAGGGGCAATCTTACGTAATAGGGCAGCATCAGCACCAATCCCCAATGGGAAAAGACTCGTCACCACTACAAAGAAAAAAAGTGCTGTGAGCACCTCACTCTTGCGACGCATAACCAACAGTAAATCTCGATGGATGATGGCAAAGAATGCATTCATAAGTCCAAGACCCTCACATGAGGAATCTGAATTTCTTGATGACTAGTTAACACTACTAAGCCACCAGTGCCAAGATGCTCGGCAATCAAATCTTGTAAATCCTGAACTGCATTCACATCGAGCGCGTTAAAGGGCTCATCCAAAATCCACAACTTGGCTTGACGACTTGCCATACGCGCCATTAACACTCGCCGCTTCTGTCCGGCAGATAAATATTGCACCGGAAGATCTTCGCGACCACGTAAGCCAAATTGCCACAAAGTTGTGAGGCCTTGAGCTTGCGTCAAGGCGATATTGTCGAGTGCCGCATACATTTCAAGATTTTCAAGCGCCGTGAGATCCTCTTTTAATGCATCACGATGTCCCAGAAATAAAAGATCTCGGTGGTATTGGGCGGGATCCTTTGCAATCGAACAATGCTTCCATAAAACTTCGCCAGACTCCGGTTTAGATAACCCTGTGAGTAGTCGCAACAAACTGGTTTTGCCAACGCCATTAGGGCCGCGCACATGCAGACACTCGCCAGATTTCACCTGGAGGTCTAGATCAGAAAATAGTTGACGTTCGCCACGCACACAGCTCAAGGCACGTGCCTGGAGGACTAAGTCAGATTTGCTGGAGGTAGCAGAAGTAGTGGCTGTCATGAGGAATCGTAGGCTTGAATCAAACCACTCTTGGCATTGTCCAAGACCCCAAGGGTACTGTCAAACCAAGCAGAATGGATTTTTAAGAATAATCTCTTTTAATTCATATGCTTACGAGATTATAAACCCTGCCCTTTTAGCAATAAAAAACCACCCGGAGGTGGCTTTTTATTCACAAAAGTAGCTCTATTACTTCAAGCGCTTAGTAATTTGAGCAATACGCTCCCCATAAAGTCGCGCCGTCTCAAGATCTCCAGCGTTCACTTCATCAGCGCTAGCATCGGAGGGGGTTTGCATCATAGCGCCAGCAGATGATCCAACGTAATTAACATCGTCACGTTTGGCCGCCTTCGAGTTTGATGGCATTAGACCAGTACCAACCCATAAACCAGAGTGCTGCATTGCCAAGGTAAAGAAATAATGCAATGTTGAGTGCTTATCACCATTCATAGTTGCTGAGTTAGTAAAGCCGCCAAAAACCTTATCTTTCCACTGCTGTGAAAACCATTGCTTGGAGCTTGCATCAGCAAATTTCTTAAACTGCCAACTGACAGTACCCATATAGGTTGGCGAACCAAATACTATCGCATCAGCATCATTTAATAATGCCCACTGCGCATCTGTGATGTTTCCCTCTGCATCAATAGCTACTAATGTGCCATTAGCACCCTTAGCAACTGCCTCTGCTTGCTTCACTGTGTGGCCATAACCACTATGAAATACCACCACAACTTTAGTCATCTCAATCTCCTTTTGTAAAAAATAATTAACTGATAACTTTTTTCGAGTCAATCGATAGCCCACCCACACCAAATACGGTCAATAAAAACAAGCCTCCAGCAATGCTGAGATTTTTCATAAACATGATGTTTTGCACATAGGCCTGGTCGGCAGACGCATCCCAAAAGTTATGGAATATGACTGCAGCTAAGATGGTAAACATTGCCAGCACAAACGCGGCTATACGGGCTTTGTAGCCAAGCACAATTGCAATACCACCCAACACTTCAATTGCGATTGTTAACGCAGCTATCAAACCTGGTGCTGGCAATCCTTTTGAAGCAATATAAGCTACAGTAGATTCAAATCCACCAATCTTAGATAGCCCAGCAATAATAAAAATTGCTGCTAATAAGATTCTGGCAATCAGGGTTAATGGTTTTTCTAAAGCGTGCATATCAATTCCTTTAATTAAAAATATTTTTTAGCATCTGAAGCGACTGCCTGATTTCAGATAACTGCTCCACACTTAATTTGCCAAATGCTTTTTCTAAATGCTGCAAATGCTTTGGAAAGACCAAGTCAAATAATGTTTGACCCTCCTGCGTCAAACCAATCATTTGACTGCGAGCATCCTCTGGATTCATTTTTCTCTCCAAAATACCCTTAGCTTCTAAGCGCTCTAGTACTCCAGTTAGAGTGCCCTTAGTCACCAGCGTTTTTTCACCAAGTACTTTGCAGGTCATTGGCGCTTGATTACCTAAAGTGGCAATGACATCAAACTGGGTAGTAGTCAAACCCATCGCAGCAAGATCGGGCACCGAATAACGCTCAAATGCCTGGTAAGCGAGCGCTAATTCTCTTAAGGTTGGCAGGAAATGGTTCATAGGCATATAAAGTACTAGTTAGAACTAATATAGTCCTAATACGAACTAAATGCAAGCTATACTGCCCTTCCTATTTTTTTATGATTTAAATCAGTAACTTACTACTCAGGCTTGATGCCCGATTTCTTGATCAATGAGACCCATTGATCAATTTCAGCCTTCAGAAAGCTCACATAGGCAGCTGAGCCTGGAGTGGGCACCACAAAGCCTACGGACTCTAAACGCTGCCTCACCTCTGGGGTTTGCAAAGCCTGAACCATAGCAGCCTCTAACTTATCTAGGACAGGTTTAGGCGTTCCTTTAGGAGCGCTGATTCCAGCCCATGACAGCGCCTGAAATCCTGGATAGCCACTTTCTGCAACAGTGGGAATGTTGGGATATAAAGAATTGCGTTGCAGACTGCTCACAGCAATCGGCCTCAATTTACCGGATTGAACATAGGGCAAGGCGGTGTCTTGATTAATAAAGATCATCGGGATTTCATTACCCAAAATCGCATTCAGCAGAGGACCTCCTCCGCGATACGGAATACCTACCAATGGCAAAGGATTGCAATTGGTCCTTTTCTTCACATCAGCACAAGTGGCGGTGGCTTGCCTGAGCAACTCCATCGCCATATGGCCTGAGGAGGCATAGGTATAGCCGTAATCCAATTTACCCGGATTAGCACGAGCGAAATCCACAATATCCTTCAGACTCTTAAAAGGCCTATCTGGATTAACAACTAGAACATTAGGCCCCAGATCAATTAATGAGATGTGTGCAAAATCTTTTAGAGAGTCATATTTCAAATTAGGATCTAAGCCATGGGCTACTGCATTTTGTCCAACGCCCGTCATCACCAAGGTGTAGCCATCAGCAGGCGCTGCAACCGCTCTTTCTGCGCCGACTACGCCGCCACCACCAGAGATATTCTCAATTACGAATGGCTGCTTCAAAATCTTCGTTAATTGCTCGGCTGATATGCGAGCCATGATGTCAGTTGTACCCCCTGGCGGGAAGGGAACAATAATCTTTACCGTCCTATTGGGGTAATCCGATTGTGCAATTGCTGGGATGCAGCATGAACCAAGCAAGCCACAAACGATCAATACCCGGGAGAAGAAAGAAAATGTGGTCATTGCATGATCCTTATGAATTAATCTATATAACGACTGTCTCTAAATACAAGATTAATTAAGAGCGCAACAGAAAACAAGTACTGATATACCCTTTACCCCTTAGCAAGCACTAAGATAAGAATCTCCACAACCCGAGCCTCACATTTCTATGCCAAAAAAGACAAAAGAATCCCTTCGCAGTGCACGTTGGTTTGAGCCAGATGACTTGCGATCATTTGGACATCGTTCGCGTGCCATGCAAATGGGTTACGGCCCTGAAGATTGGTCTGGTAAACCAGTGATCGCTATTGTGAATACTTGGTCTGACATCAATCCTTGCCATACTCATTTCAAGCAGCGGGTCGAAGATGTGAAACGTGGCGTCTTACAGGCTGGCGGCTTTCCAATTGAATTGCCAGCGATCTCCTTAGCTGAACAATATGTAAAGCCCACCACCATGCTTTATCGCAATATGCTCGCGATGGAAACTGAAGAACTCATTCGCTCTCATCCAGTCGATGGAGCGGTACTGATGGGTGGTTGCGATAAGACCACTCCTGGGCTTGTGATGGGTGCACTGTCTGCTGGATTACCTTTTATTTATCTACCAGCTGGCCCCATGCTACGCGGCAATTGGAAAGGCCAGATTTTGGGCTCAGGATCAGATGCCTGGAAATACTGGGACGAACGTCGCGCCGGAAATATTTCAGAGGCGCAATGGCTTGAGGTGGAGGGCGGGATTGCTCGTAGCCATGGAACCTGCATGACGATGGGCACTGCTGCAACCATGATGGGTATTACTGAGGCATTGGGCTTGAGTTTGCCAGGCGCTTCAAGCATTCCTGCTGCGGATGCAAGTCACCCGCGCATGGCTGCTGCTTGTGGCAGAAGAATTGTAGAAATGGTTTGGGAAGATCTCACACCATCACGTATTTTGACCAAGGCAAATTTCATCAACGCTATTGCCGCCGCCATGGCTATGGGCTGTAGCACCAACGCGATTATTCACTTGATTGCAATGTCTAGACGTGCTGGTAAAGATTGCACTATAAGCTTGGATGATTTTGATGCTGCCAGCAAAAAAGTACCTGTGATCGCAAACATCAGACCAAGTGGTGACAAATACTTGATGGAAGACTTTTATTACGCCGGTGGTATGCCTGCCATGCTCAAAGAGATGAAACATCATCTTGATCATAAAGCGATGACTGTCACAGGAAAAACGATTGGTGAAAATATTCAGAATGCAGAGGTTTATAACGCCGATGTTATTCGCTCTCTAGAAAATCCAATATATAAAGAAGGTGCTCTTGCAGTCTTGCGCGGCAATATTGCGCCTGGTGGAGCAGTAATTAAGCCAAGTGCTTGCGCAGAAAAATTCCTGAAGCATACTGGGCCAGCCTTGGTCTTTGATAGTTATCCAGAGATGAAGAAAGCTATTGAAGATGAAAACTTGGATGTCACTGAAGATCACATCCTGGTTCTCAGAAATGCTGGACCCAAAGGGGGTCCTGGTATGCCTGAGTGGGGCATGCTCCCAATCCCAGTCAAGCTAGTAAAACAAGGTGTGCGGGATATGTTGCGTCTCTCAGATGCCCGCATGAGTGGTACCAGCTATGGTGCATGTATTTTGCATGCTTCACCAGAATCTTATATTGGAGGACCACTTGCATTAGTTAAAACAGGTGACCTCATCACCGTAGATGTTGATGCCAGAAAAATTCAGCTGGAGATAAGCGATGAAGAATTGGCTTCCAGAAAAGCAAAATGGGTAGCACCTGCGCCAAAATACGAACGGGGCTATGGCTGGATGTTCAGCCGCCATATTTTGCAAGCTGAAGAAGGTTGCGACTTTGATTTTCTTGAAACCAGTTTTGGCGCTCCAGTGCCCGAGCCAGATATCTTTTAATTCAAGCAGCCCAATAAAAAAGCCCCTGGATTTCTACAGGGGCTTTTTACTTCCATCGAGGCAACTTATTTCCAAAAGATAGAAATTTTTTGCACTGCTCCTGATTTGATGGAGATTGCCCTCTTTTGCTCTACACCCTGATAACTTGCCTGAATTGTATAGTCGCCCGCAGTCAAGTTAATCAGCATGTATGGGCCATCTGCCTTGGCATCAAAAATGACTGCATTTTTCGTATTCAGTATTTTGATTTGGCTACCAAAAATCCAAACTCCTCTACCGTTCTCAAGCTGAGAGAGCTCTAGC
>JACCDO011179399.1_pt1 | contig 11848 bp, 12 predicted proteins | sample 7446101 | NCBI WGS metagenome assembly JACCDO01 (sample SAMN15323440, study PRJNA562643) | freshwater metagenome | isolation source: river surface water | place: USA:Blue River Watershed | collected 2017-08-16 | reverse complement strand
TATTGATGGTTACCAAGTGGATTTTTTCCAAAATCGTTTGCCATTTGGTCTACTGGGTTTGGCTTTGTGGTTTTAGGTTGAGTGCTATACCCTTAAAATAATTTAAGATTCATTCATTGGGTGATTTCACAAAAAAAGAGATAAATGTTTTTTTAGCTTGTTTTTTCTCGGAATTTATCTAGATATTATAGGATATATCTAAAAATGAGGAGTATATATGAAGCTTAGAATGAAATCCCAAGGTTTTACTTTAATTGAATTGATGGTAGTCATTGCCATTATCGGTATTTTAGCAATGACAGCAGGACCAGCTCTTTCCAAATATATCGCAAGAGCCAAAAATGCAGAAGCAATCTCCAATCTCAAATCCCTATTTGATGGGAGTGTAACTTATTTCTATCGATCACAAGATATGCATACCAGAGAAGGTGCAGCCATTCCAGCCCAATTCCCAGGTGTGGGTATGGTCTTTGGTGCTACACCCTTACCTAACTCTTGTTGTGGTGGTGAATATGGTGATCAATGTGCACCAAATCCTCAGAATTGGGCCAAATCCCCTTGGATGGATTTAGGTTTTGGTGTGAGTAAATCACATTATTATTGGTATGAATATATCTCTGCTGGCACTGGTCCCACAGCTTCTTTTACAGCCAGAGCAAATGGTGATTTAAACTGCAATCAAAACCCATCTCTCTTTGAAAGAGTTGGGGGGGTTGATCCCAAGACCATGTCAGTGATTGGTGGTGGTGGTACTTTTATTGCGAATCCCTATGAAGCTGCTTTAGAGTAGTTTGGATCAATAGAGTCACCACAATGAATCAAAAAGCTTATTTTTCTTGGCTGGTATTATCAATGCTTGCTTGTAGTGGTCAAGTGGATGAGATAAATTTAAATATTAGACCCAATCAAGAGCAGTTTGAACAAGCGATATATCCGATGTTACTTTCATTAAATTGCGAATTAGATGATGGATCTACTGCGACTTGTGTGAGTTGCCATTCTCAGGGGGAACATGGGTATTTGTTGGTGGAAAATGCTGTGACACCGAGTTTTTTTAGTATTCAAAAACAAATCGACTTGGTCAATACAGCCCAAAGCAATATTTTAATTCAAGCCGGTAGAGATACTCACCCTGTCACTCATCCTGTTTGTTATGATTCTGTACAGAGTTGTTCTTATCAAAAACTCTTAAAATGGATCTCTTGGCAAGAAGGTGAGATCGATTATGATCAAATCTCTTGTATTGCTGATCGCTAGAGATTTTCGATATATTGCTCTAGTTTTTCTACTTTGGGACTGATTTCATCTTTGAGCTTTAGGTATAGATTATTCTTCTCTTTTTTATCTTGTTTGAGATCAAAATAAAAATATTGTTGATTGCTTTGGTCCTTGAGTAATTTATAGCCATCACGAGAGATCATTGAAATGGTTTTTTGTAGGTTGCTCCCATAAGGCAATAATTCACTATAAATCGGCTGAGATAAAATCGCATCGATTTGAGTTTGATTTGTTTCTTGTCTTAACAAAGGAAGCAATGAAATCCCATTCATCGCTTGTATGCTAGGAGATCTCTTCATATTTAAGAGATCAAAAAGGGTAGGGAGAATATCAGTCAATCCAACAAAAGTATTGATTCTTTGATTGGATTCTTTGAGTTTGAGTTCTGATGATAAAGCACTAGGAACTCTGATGATCAAAGGCACATGTAATTCTTCTTGGAATAGATTTGTGCCATGAAATAAGGTTTTGGGTTTACGATCATTAAATGATTCACCATGATCACTGGTCAAAATCACAATGGTTTGATCGAGTTGTTGATTTTCTTCCAAAACTTTAAAAACACGATTGAGATGGATATCTACATAGGCGATCTCACTGTCATATTTATCCATTAAATCTTGAGTACCCACGATATTATCATCATTTTCACCAAATTTACAATCAGTAGGATGTTTGGCACATAAAGGCTCTACATGGCAATTTTCTGCTTTTTCATCGCCACAATGACTCGCATGTCTGAGATAACGACTATGGGGGGCAAAATAATGCGCAAAGAGGAAAAATGGCGTATTTTGATCTTTTTGTCCATGAAGTGTTTGTATGAGTTTATTGCTGATCAGTTCTGCTTCAGATTGTATATTGCTATCTTTGATACTCAGTGCCCCTTCATTGTCCCAAAGCTTCACACCTTGATTTAATTGAATCGCTTTATCACTTCCAAAATACCAATGCGCCGTATTTGCAATCGTGTTCCAACCCGCTTCAGCAAAGTATTCAAAAGCAAGGTGATTTTCATCTGTGAGTTTGCCATAGGATGCTTTGATATCTACCCATTTGATTTGTGAAGGATAAATACCAGTGAGAATTGATGGGATAGAGAAGGGGGTTCTTGGTGCATGTGCAATTGCATTTTCAAATACAAAAGATTTTTTTGCCCATTGGTCTATATAAGGACTGGTAGGTTTTTTATATCCATAAGTACCCAAATGATTCGCTCTTAATGTATCAATCAAAATAAACAAAACATTGTATTTCTTGGATTTATCTACTTCAATCAATAGATTTTTTGATGTAGGCGCTGGTGTTTGCGCTGGTGTTTGCGCTGGTGTTTGCGCTGGTGTTTGCGCTGGTGTTTGCGTGATTTGATCTCCCCCACGACAATTATCATCAATGCCATTATTGGGGATTTCTTTGTGATCTGGAGATGCATTAGGGTTTTGATCATCGCAATCACCACCCCCCAAAATCGCTGAAAAACCATCTTGATCCCGATCAGTCATTTTCCGAAGAATCTTTAAGCTTACTGCAGAGAGATTTCCTTCTTTGGGGATCAATAAATGAGCATTTTTCTCTGTATTCCAAGATGATAAAACAAAGAAATCCAAAGAGAGAAATAACAAAGATAAGATCAAGATGATCAAGGGTTTTAGTTGAAATCGTTCTTGGTTTTTCAGGGCTAAAGGCAAGAGAAGCAAAGATAATATGCTGAAGACAAGTTGATAATACCCTTGCATTTGATAAGCTTCTAAAGGCAGTTGGGTGACTTTGTAAAAAGCAAAAACAACCACAAGAATCATCAATATAATCAAAACAAAACTCAAAGGAATACCCATGATCTTAGCTTTGATTCTATTACAAATCCATTGATATGCCATGATGAGCAAAGGCAAAGTAAAAACAGCGATCATCAATGCAATGATTGAACCCAAGATCACCCAAAGCATTGCTAGGTTTGCCTGATTAAAACCATGTGCGATTTTTGCCATCAATCCATTGATCACCACAAAAGGCAATAATGCAGTCCCCAAAGAAAGCATCATGGTATTAAATCGTCTGATCTGATCTTCTTGTTCAAACCAGCCTATACATGCCTTAATGCTTGATATTTGCATTAAGATAGGGCTATACATCGGTGCAATGATCAAAGAGATCGGTAAGAGCAAAAGAGAATGAAGTGCAAAGATTTCCCAAATCATTGAGAATCTAGAAACATCTTCTGTTTGAATAAGAAAGAGCTCTATTGCACTTGATAGCACAGTGAATAGCAATGCGATTTGTAAGACTAAACTAAAATATTTAAAGAAATGATTCATAGGAATATCCGATTTAACGCCTAAAAAGTAGCTTTGATTTAGCACAAAATAACTCTTTTTCAAAATCATAGTTGAATAGATCGATAAATGATTGCTATGTTTTTTCCCTAGCAAATATAATCACCCTAAAAGTTAGGTGTTAAAATGATTACCTTAAATGATATCCATGAGTATGATGATTGCCAAAGACTCTTTTATTTCAATGTGCATGATCCTATTGAACCTAAGAAAACGCATTCCTTCACCAAAAAATATCAACCTTTTGTAGAATATGTCCTGTCTTCAAATGAATTTGACGCTAGATTAAGGAATCAAAATATCGTTGATTTGGAGCATCATCGCTATGATATGCAGGAACATATCAAACAAACCATGAAATGGATCGATTCAAAGAATACTGTGGTGATTAAATACGGTTATGTACATGATCAAAACGAAGATGAAAATTTGAGAATCACTTGTGCTTTTGAGGCTTTGGAAATCAATGGCACAGAAGCAAAACTACATTTGGTTTTTCAAAAAAGAGCCACTGATCTAGATGAATTGAAACCTGAAATTTCATTTGCTTTTCAAATCATCAATCAAGTCTTAAAATCCAAAAAAATCTCTTTAAATACCCTGTATATCTATCTGGCAAATGGAACTTATCAGAAACAAGGTCATCTTAAATTTCAGGATTTTGTGGAAATCAAGGAATGTTATCAAGAGATATCTGCCTTGAATCCTATGGATTTTACCCCAATCAAACAGGTGATACAATCAAACACAGCCCCAGCACCTATTAATTCAAAAAAACATTGTCCCCAATGTCCTTATCTCAAATCATGTTGGCCAAATCAGTTACCCGAATTTGTGAGTCAATTCTATAGGATTAGCCAAACAAATTATGATAAGATTTATCAAGCGATTGAATCAAACCCCAAATCTGCTCAAGCGAAAAATATCGAAGATTTTTTTGATTTGATCCCAGATCAATTATTTACCAAAAATCCAAATCACCTCATTCAAAAAAATGCAATCGTATTAGGCTCTCCATACCAAAATACGGCACAGATTAAATCTTTGATCAATACCCTTCAATATCCTTTGTCTTTCTTGGATTTTGAAACAATACGCCCAGCTGTTCCTTTGTTTGACAACTTTGTATTTAATCAACAATTCCCTTTTCAATATGCCCTAGATATTGTTGAATGCGAAGAAGATTTAAGAGACAAATCAAAGATTAAACATCATGAATTTATCGGTAATGGCATTGATAATCCTTGTCTTGATTTTATACAAGCTTTGCTTTCAAACTTACCATCTTCTGGGAGTATTCTTGTCTATCACTTGAGTGCTGAAAGAGGATTTTTAAACAATCTCTCTAAACGCTATGGATATGAAAATGAGATCAATGCCATTATCAATCGTTTGGTAGATCTTAAAGATTTATTGATCAAAAACAATGAGATCAATTATTACCACAAGGATTTCAAAGGGGGATTTGGTCTTAAAGAGATTGTTGAACCCTTATTAGGCGAATCCCCTTATGCGAATTTGGCGATTCAAGATGGTTTAAGAGCATCCAAACTTTATGGTGAGATCGCTAAAATGAAAGATCAAATACAAATCAAACAAACCATTGAAAATTTATTAGCTTATTGTAATCTAGATGCTAGGGTGATGATTGATATCTTAAATTTTTTTAGGGCTTTATAGAGAGAAAAGAGAGGTTGTATTTTGAGGATATATCATGTGATATCTGTATTGATCTTTTTGATTGCTTGTGAACAAGAAGAGATAGGATACCCTCAAAAACCTATGCTTGCTGAATTGCCTATTGAAGCAATCAATCAACAAGAAAATCAGGAAAAAAGCAATCAAAATGATTTGCAACTACAAGCATTTAGATCATATCTCTTGCAATATATGAAACAACATCTCTTATCCACAGAAGAGATGGATCAGGGTGTGATTGATCTCAAAGGGGATCAAATGATCAATCATGATGCTCAAATCAATGATAAGCCAAGTCAAATCATTGAAGGACAAGGTGAAAGACTTAAACAATTCGATTTCAGCGATCATCAAGTCAATTATGACTTTTGTCAATCGCTCAACCAAGCATATATCGAAAGTAATCAAACTTTTATGCTTGGACCAGAGTTACCAGGTTGGACCAATAGCATTCAACAAGATCGTGATAAATGGGGGGCATCTACCTTATCTCATCAACATTTTGTATCTTGGATTCAAGGTGTCAATGCAACATTGAACTTTGCGATGAACAGCGAAATCAAAGCCCCTCAAGAACTTTGGGTGTGGATTGAAAGTATTGCCCAACAACAAAAACTCAGTATTTTTTTAGATAAACAGCCTTTGATGAATATCAATTTAAAGAATAAAGCCCAATTCTATAAAATCCCCTTAAATCAATCATTACAACCCGGTGAGCACCAACTGAGATTTTGGTTTAGATTTGCCAAAAACATCAAAAGCACTGCAGCCATTGGACCGATTTATATCGGACATCAAAACCAAGCAATCGCCTTACCAAGCAAATGGAGTAATGATCAAAAAGATGAACTATATGCAGGACCTCCTTATCAATATCATTATTATTTGATGGTACCAGAACAAGGTGTATTGAGTTTTAGTCCTAAGGTAAAATCCCAAAAGAGGATTTTGTTTGAAGTAAGTATTGAGAGCGATCAACAAAAACAAAAACTCTTCTCTGAAATCATAGAAGATTATTTCAAAGAGAGAATAGATATCTCCCTCAAAGCCTTTCAAAAACAATTTGTGAAAATCAGCTTTAAAACATCTACCCCTTTATCTTTAGATCAACAACAACAAAGTGATTTTGAAATCGCCAAGTGGGGACAACCCATCATTTGGAGTCCTAGTAAAAAATCCTATATACATCAATCAGTGAAACACTTGATTCTATGGCAGATCGAAGGTTTGAGAAATGATCTCTTCTTATCAGCATTGTATCACCCGGATTTTTATTTCCCTAATCTCCAAAAACTCATTAAAAAAAGTTTATTTGCCTATGATGCTTGGCAAACCCCATTACTCGCTACTTGGGATACAACTTTCTTTGAGCAACTCAAGAAACAGAAGATTTCAACGATGTTTTTGACTAGGGATGAGCTCAAAATTGATTTTATCAGCGATCTCTTCGATCATATCGATATCCCCAAAAATCAAAATCCTTATAAAATCAAAGATGAAGAGCGTGGTATAGAATCAACATCACTGAGACCTAATCTAATGGGATTAAACGCAACTTCGATTAAAACAGATAAACAAATCAATCTATTGAAGAAATATCAAAAACAAAAATATGATCATTTGGATGAGTTTGATCAAATTCAAGAACATATCAGTCAAAACCCCTCTAGTTTTACCCATTTGTATACCCAAAGCTTTAAATTGCTCACCCACCCCAATCTCCAAAAAGAAATGATTCAAAAATTACAATTCTCTGGTCAAGATTTGATTCTAGATAGTCAACATAAGGGCTATTATTTTGAGAAACAAATGATTCATTATCTCTCTGCGCTCAAGAATCTAGATTATCAAGTGGGTTTGCTCATGGCAAATCTACAATACCATCAACAATTAGAAGATACTGCGATTATTCTAGTAGGAACAGGTAGTTTTGTTTTAAAAGATATCAAGAATACACATCCCCCCATCGATCAATTGATGTCTCCATTGTTGATTTTCCACCCCAAACTCGATCTAAAAAAAGAAATTTTTATCAAAGGCAGTTCTTTAAGCCAATTGCCCAATACCATTCTCAAACTATTTACAGCCAACCAAGATCTTCAGTCCATGAGTTTATTCGATCCCTTAGTGGGTGATTATCAAAATCAAAGTGTCCTAGAAATGCCACCTACCCTCCAAAAAAGCCAAATCAATCATACAACCTATGAAAGATTAGGTCATATCCTGATCAAAGAACAAGGCAATGAAAGTTTGGCGTATGATCTCAAAGAAGACCCATTCGCTTTGAAAATCATGGATCGAAATTCAAGCATTACAATGAGAACAATGAAAAATCTCATGAACCATCCTCTTCAAAAATAATGATCATAAATACTCTTTAATATAGATTTGCTTAAATAAACTTGACAAAAAACCCTATGATTTTTATAGAATTCCCTTCTAAACCTTTGTTTTGTCTTTCCCTATTTTTAGGGGAGTCATTTTTTTTAAGCTTCTTTAACGGAGAACACAATGGCAGTTACCATTCGCCTTCAACGCTTTGGCGCAAAGAAAAAGCCATTTTATCGTATTGTTTCTACCAACAGCCGCGATAAAAGAGATGGTCGTTTCTTAGAGCAAGTTGGCACTTATGATCCAATGCAACAACCACACGCTATCAAATTTAATGACGACCGCTATGAGCACTGGTTGTCAGTAGGTGCAAATCCTTCTGATACAGTAGCAAGCTTATGGCGTAAGCATAAATCAGCTAAATAGTCCCTTCTAGACCTGATTTTTAACCTTAATCTTTGGTTAAAAAGAGCGTTTACTTGTCCATCAAAAAGGAAAAAACAATGCAAGCCCTACTAGAATATATGCTTAAATCTTTGATCAGCAATATAGATGATTTAAGAGTGACGCAATATATCGATCAACATCAAAACCTAGTTCTAGAGATTTTTGTAAATCCTCTGGATCGTGGCACAATGATTGGTAGGCAAGGATCAACCCTAAATGCAATTGAAGAAGTCCTTGTTTTTTATGCACAAAAAAACCAACTCTCCAAACCAATTCTCAAAATAGTAGGTTAAAATCATGTCTTCAAACTGGGTGCTTTGTGGCAAATTTGGGAAACCCCATGGAATTCAAGGTTCTGTACGTCTTTGGCCTTATAACGATAATAGCGCTGCCTTTAAGGTGGGTGTTAAAGTATGGGTTGGAGGAAATGAAGAAAACTTAGTCCCCTTTCTCCTCAAGAAAGTGCATAAGGATCCCAAAGGTTTGATCGTTTCTATTGAGAATATCAATGATCGTGATCAAGCTGAGTTGCTCAATCACTTGGAATGCTTTATCTCTCGGGATGCCTTGCCCAAACTGTCTGAAGATGAATTTTATTTCACAGATTTGATTGGTGCAATCGGTGTTTGCGAAGATGGAACGCAGATTGGAAAATTAGTTGATGTTTTTGAGGCGGGTGCTGGAGATATTCTAAGCTTTGTTTCAGAAAACGGGAAGGAAATCATGATTCCTCATCTCCCACAATTCGTCAAAGAAGTGCGTGTAGATGAAAAGAAAATCATTGTGACCCCTTTGCCCGGTTTACTAGAAACAGAGGATAAATAACTCTCTTGGAATTAAGAATGACAGAAGAAATCAATTCTCATCCAAGTGCAACGCATTGCTTTGTTGTCAACATCTTGACTTTGTTCCCACAAATCGTTACCCCTTACTTTCAAGCTGGTGTGATCGGTAAAGCTGTTCAGAAAGAACTCTTGTCTGTCAAATGCACTGATATTAGGGATTTTGCTGCTGGTCATTATAAATCAGTAGATGATGGTACTTTTGGTGGTGGTCCCGGCGTCGTCATACAAGCTGAACCTGTTGCTTTAGCAATAGAAAGCTTAGTTGATGCTGGACATAGAATATTGCTTTCCCCCAATGGAAAACAATTTAGTCAAGAAGATGCACAACGATTAGCCAAACTCAATAAACCGCTCACACTCATTTGTGGACGCTATGAAGGCATAGATGGCAGAATCCTTGTCAACCATGTCGATGAAGTGCTTTCCATTGGGGATTTTATCCTCTCTGGTGGAGAACTCCCAGCGATGTGTATTGTCGATGCCATTGCCAGACTGATGCCCGGCGTCTTAAACAATCAAGAATCCGCCATTGATGAATCCCATCAAGACGGATTACTCGAATCCCCACACTATACACGACCAGCCGTTTGGCGTGGTATGGCTGTCCCAGAAATTTTGCTCTCTGGGCATCATGCTCATATACAAAAGTGGCGTCGTGAAGAGTCTTTAAAACTAACTGCAAAGGTGCGCCCAGATCTTTTAAAAAAGGCACACCTAAATCCTAAAGAACAAGCATTGATTTCAAAATTGCTTGATCAGGAGAATCCATCATGAACTGGTTAGATATCGTAGAAAACTCATATAAGAAGAGTAATTTACCCACTTTCCGCGCAGGTGATACACTTCGCATATCCGTAAAAATCCGTGAAGGTGAAGGATCTAAAGCTCGTGAACGTTTACAAGCTTATGAAGGCGTTTGTTTACGTCGTCACAATGCTGGTTTAAGATCAACTTTTACTGTTCGTAAGATCAGCTCAAATGTTGGTGTAGAAAGAACATTCCCATTACATTCACCCATGGTTGATAGTATTGAAGTTGTTCGTACCGGTAGAGTTCGTCAATCACGTATTTATTATATCCGTCAAAGAGTTGGTAAGGCTGCAAGAATTCGTGCTCGTAGTTTGTTCCGCGTAGAAGATGGCGAATAAATTCAATTCATTTGAATGATCAAATCGATGGCAAATCGTCCTTATCTTATTTCTGGCGTTGCTCATCCTCAAATCGGTGAAATCGAAGCGTGGGCCAAAACCCAAGGCTTCGATTTTTTATTTGGGGTTGACGAAGCTGGTAGAGGCCCTTGGGCAGGCCCTGTTGTATGCGCTTGTGTTGTATTTCCGCTTCATCTAGAAAATCAGCCCCCATCGCTTTTGGGGATCAATGATAGTAAGCAAATCAAGCATAAGAAAAGATTATCGATGGTTCAACCCATTAGAGATTATGCACTCTCTGTGGGGGTTGCCCAATGTAGAGCTGAAGAAATCGATAAAATCAATATTCTACAAGCCACATTTAAGGGAATGACAGAAGCTGTGACAGAAGCTGTTGTTCGCTTAAAAAAACAAGGCATTATCCCCAAAAAACCCTTGTTTTTGATCGATGGCAATCATCTTATCCCCCAACTCCATACCATGGACTTTGGCTTTGACATTGAGCAAAGAGCAGTCATTCAAGGAGATGCCAGATCCATTCATATTGCAGCAGCCAGTATCTTGGCAAAAGAGTATAGGGATCGGCTGATGAATTACTGCGATTATCTCTATCCCCAATATGGTTTTAAGTCTCATAAGGGTTATGGCACCAAACAGCATCAAAATGCTTTAAAAACACATGGTGTGTGTCAAATTCATCGATTGAGTTATGCACCGATTAAAGCGATTTTAGAGGGAACAACTGATCTTCAAGATCAAGAGCAATTCGATTTATTTAAATAAGATTAAGATTAAAATTTGATTAAAAATTAGCCTTCAACAGAAGTACCAGCATCTTGGATCAATTCGATGATTGCCATTTCAGCATTATCACCTAAACGATTTCTGGTTCTTACGATTCTGGTATAACCACCATTACGTGAATGATACTTCTCTGATAATTCGCCAAATAGCTTTTGTAAAGCATCTTTACCACGAACATACTTACCAGCTTGACGGATGGCAGCAACACGACCAGCAACTTTGCTTGCTTTTTGATCATCAGCAGCAGCTTCTACGAGGCTTGGTGCATTGTGCTTTGCAGAGGTAAGTAACTTCTCAATGATAGGACGAAGTTCTTTGGCTTTGGGTACTGTGGTTTCAATTCTTTCTTCATTGATCAAAGATGTGACCATATTACGAAACATAGCGTTACGGTGAGATGAATTTCTACCTAATTTTCTTCCTGAATTACGATGGCGCATCGTGATTACTCCAAGTTTGTCAATGCTGATAAATTCAGCTTGTTAGATTTTTTTGATTCGCTCTTATACCATATCTAGAGATTTACGCAAGACATAGATATCGAGAATGCCGATTTTGAAAGCATGAAGGGGTTATTTTTGGTTGAGATCTGGTTCTTGCCAGTTATCCAATTTCATCCCTAAGCTGAGCTTCCAATCTGCTAGTAACTCTTTGAGCTCTTTGAGTGATTTACGCCCAAAATTCTTGGTTTTGAGCATATCGTGTTCGGTCTTTTGAACCAATTGGCCTATGAACTTAATATTTGTGTTGTTCAAGCAATTTTGAGAACGCACGGATAAATCCAATTCATCTACACTCTTGTTGAGGTGTTCTGTAAGCTCATCAATCTCTTCACCCTTCGTCACTTCACCGACAAAACGGTTTTCTTGTTCAAAGGATAAGAAGGTATTCATTTGGTCTTTGAGAATCTTTGCAGCATAAGCGATTGCATTTCTTGGGTGTATATTACCATCCCCTTCTAGGG
>JACCDO011793047.1_pt1 | contig 11849 bp, 10 predicted proteins | sample 7446101 | NCBI WGS metagenome assembly JACCDO01 (sample SAMN15323440, study PRJNA562643) | freshwater metagenome | isolation source: river surface water | place: USA:Blue River Watershed | collected 2017-08-16 | reverse complement strand
CGAAGCAACAGATGCAGCTAATGCAGCAACAGATGCAGCTAACGCAGCAGCAGAAGCAGCAGATGCTGCAACTGCAGCAGCTCAGGATGCACAGGCAGCAGTAGCTGAACTTGCAACCAAGGTTGCAACACTTATGGCTGGTATCAAGGCTCAGATTACTTCTCTGACAAACCTTGTTATCAAGATCCAGAAGAAGGTACGTGCTTAATTAGCACCTACTGCTCTTCTTAAAGAGTAAAGAAATCCCCGGTGGTTAACTCCACCGGGGATTTCCCCTCTAAATAGTTTTAATTTAATAATTTAATAAGAATCGGATTAGCTGAGTGCTGATTCCCAAAAGAGTTCCGAGTGCATCTCGGGCAAGGGGATGTACTCGGACTTTTTTACATTCACGAAATGACCATTCATTTGACCGTCAATGATTGACCAAGTAGAGACTGGGCAAATCACAAATTGAATGAACATTTCAAATAAACACATTCTCTTGGCTGGGATGATTCCTACCAAGAGACCCCCCACTTGCCCTGGAGGTATTCCCTTGAACTTCGATCTCTTTGTCAATTCAATTTGGCATCAATTGCACATTTCCGCGAAAACTCTTGCCGATTATAAGTCTGAATATAATCGTAATTTGCTTCCTTATTTGGGAAATTGCTCAATCAACATGATACAAAAGAAGCAAATTATTGAGGCTATTTCGATTTTGCCGCCGCAGACAGCGTACAAAACCTTGATGGTTGCTAAAACGCTCTTTAGGGAAGCGCAAAACCGAGAATTGATTGATGAAAATCCGGCTGCACAAATTAAATCACCCAAAATTGTTGTTAGGCCGCAAAAATTTCTAACTTGGGAAGAATTAAGTCCTATTGATTTTGGCAGCCAAACAAAGAGAATCAGATTTTTAGCTCTTCATGGGCTTAGGTTTGGCGAAGCATCTGCGCTCACAAAAGATGACATCATAAATGGGAGAGTATTCATTAAAAGATCTAAATGGGGAGAAACCAAAACCCCTGCAGGTGTCCGATCCGTGCCATTAATGTCAGAGTTTGTAAGTTTTCCTAAATACCAAGACAGTATTGCAAAGGCGCTCAAGCCATATGGAATTAATGTTCATTCTTTGCGAAAAACTTACGCGTATCTATTGAAAACTTCGGAAATTCACGTAACAACGGCTGCAAAATTATTAGGTCATAGTAACCCAATGGTTACTATGAAGATTTATACCCAAGTCCTAGACTCAGAAATAGATCAAAGCGGTGAGGCTCTAAAAAATTACATCAAATTGGCAGGCTAAGGTTTTGGTTTTTGGCCCGAAACCCACATATTTCCAAGAGGGACTATTACCTTTATTTTGCTCAAAATAGTTCCAATAGCGCTATCGAGAATTTTCCTTCGGAAAGTGCGTGAGATCGGAATTAAATGAAGGATGTAGGCTAGGGAATAGTGATTCCAGTAAGCGCCAGCTTTAACATTTTCAAAGCCTGCCTTTTCGAAAACTAAGCGCCCGGTTTTTTTAGAGTAAAGATGCGTGTGTTCGACATCGATTATAGGAGATTTTTCGCCTAATAATCTTGCTGACCATGATCTTTCATTATGAACTGCAACTACAAATACCCCACCTGGCTTTAGTGCGTTAAAAGCATCTCTTAATGTTGTAACAGGATCAGGAAGATGGTCTAGGGTATGAAACATTGCACCTACATCAAAAGTATTATCCGCAACAATGCCAGACTTCATTAGACTCGCAATCATGTGTGGCTTAACATCAGCACGAGCAGCTGCAATCGCTTCAGTACTAGGTTCAACGCCACAAACTTTCTTAAATCCGTTATCTAGCGCTTCTTCTAGAAAAAACCCGTTACCACCGCCAATTTCCAAGATTGAATCTACTTTTAATCCTCGTGAAACTTTCTTAGTGATGTCAATATAAGTTCTTTTAAGTCCGCCTACTTCGGATGAATAGTCAAAAGTGCTCTCAACATAAAGTCTTTCGAGGTCAATATCTAAAATCGGGTCTGAGCGAAGCAATGAACAAGTGTTGCAGCGAACCCATTGATAGTGCTTGCGATCAGGTAAACGTCTAGCCGAGAAGACCTCAATCGAAAAAGTCTCTTGATCTATATTTGCATCATAGACAACTTTTGAGTTGCCAGTTTTTTCGCAAATTGGACAACTAGTTGTGATGGCCTGCATTCTTTGCTCCAGTCTTAGATTCTTACGGCGTAATGATACTGACGTACACCTGGTGCGTCGGCAAATTGATACCTATTACACAATGTTTGATTTTCAAATCGGAATAATTGTTGTCCCTCATCGCTAACAACTAATGCATCTGGATTTAGTTTAAAAATATAGTTACACGATGTAGTTACTGTCTGCTGGCTCATCATTAAGTCAAATGGGGAGTTCAATATTGATGCTGACTTAACTCCAGTTTCCTGCTCTATGTATTGAGAAGATGCACCAAAGAAAGCTATTGATATTTTCATACTATCTGCATAAGACTTGGCAGCAGCTGCATCTTCAACGGAAGCTAATATCGTAGCTTTCGGCCAGCGGGCAAGCTTCGCACCTTCGTTAATTCGCTTGAATTCGACGGCAGGATTTGGTGTTAAAAGAATTGTTGCAAACATTACTGAGCAAATTGAAGCAATTGGAATTAATGTTGCAATTCTCTTCTCTTTAAAATATTTAGCGGAAAGTATTTGGTCCTTGAAAGAGTTTGAAAACACTTTACCTGAATCAGAGTTCAAATTGAAAACTCCTACCATTGAAGCCACTGAAATCGCTATAGGCAGGAATAGCACTTGCATCTGACCGGAAGCGTAGCTGCGATTTAAATAATAAGTAAAACCCAACATCGACCAAGTGGCCATAAAAAAGCCTATATAAGAAGATCTAACCAGCAAATCGTTATTTCTGCTTCTAGACAGTACTACGCCATGCAAGACAAACAAGAAAACGATTAATGGAAGAATGAATAGAACCGGTCCGGGACTTCTCATGCCTTCTGCGCCGAAACCTGATCCAAACTGCCTTGCAAAATACAAGAAATAACTCATGTCGATTGAATGGCCAAATATTTTCCCAACAACTGGGTAACTGCTTAAGCCTATAAGTAGTCCGCCAGTATAAATTGAAGCTCTTATGTAACTTTTCGGATTAGCAAAACCAATAGAAACCAATATTACGAAACCAATAGAAACAACTGCGGCAATGCCAAAATCCTGGCTTTGCCATGAAACTAGTCCACCCAGTACTCCAAGGGCTAAATACCAGGAGTTTGAATTGCGGTTAAACCTAATGTAGAAAGCAGCGAGGAAAAGAAGAATCCCTGGAAAAATACGAATAGATAAGCCAGACAATAATGCAGCAATAGAGCCAAGATACCCCTCTCGGGTAGGAAATTGAGTTATACCCATGAATGGCACAGTTAGTGCAAGAGCTAAAACCCAGCTTCTTTTTTGCAACCCTTGCCATGACAAGAATACTCCGATGGCAATAGTTAAATAAGAGAGCAATGTTAGGAAAACTAAAAAAGTGTTTGATGCCGCAATTGCTGATGCGCCACTGAGAAATGGCTTGAAAAAGAAGCCATAAAAAGTTTGATACTGGGGTATGTAGTCCGAGTATGGCCAATTCCCATTTAAAGGTCCAAACATTTCATTTATTACGTACTCTGAATGATCTGGGTCGATCACGCTTGCGGAATTTTGCCAAAAACTTGGAATTACAAGAATTAGATTTGCAAAAGTAATTGAGGCAATAATAGCTTTAATAGAAACACTTAAAGACTTCCATTCGAGCAATCTGAAGATAACAGGAATGAAAAGTAATGATAAAACAAGTACGAATGGTCCAAAACCTAGCCATAATCTGTTTGAGAGTATCACGCCATTTATTGGTTGATGCTTTTCAATGCCACCTACTCCAAGTAAGAAAGTGACAATAAACAAAATCAAAGAACCCATTCCGGCTTTTGCAATATTCTTAGTGAGAGAACCGATTAAAAGAAGCGAGAACGCTGTTAGTAATGCAATTCCAAAAATTGCTTTATCAAATGACTCTGTGTAGTTGGTTCCTCTAGCTAATTGGATTGTCAAAATAGAAACTGCTGTAATCGCAAAAGCTCTTAAACCTATTGAAAATTCACCTAAATATTGAGTCGCAGGATTGACGCTGGGCTGATTTGATTTTTTGGCCATTTAAAAATTAATCCTTTCAACTTCAAACATTGCAGGTGTTCGACGTACTTGCCCATGGATACTCAATACATATTCGCCAATTAAGCCCAAGAAAAGGAGTTGGATTCCGCCAAGTAGGAAAATTCCCACAATTATTGTTGGAATGCCCACCGGGATACTTGAATCGCTGAGGATCACCATCGAAGCGGTAAAAATCGCATATAGAAATCCGAGCAAGGAAAGTAAGAAGCCACCTAAAAGAGCTAACCTCGCAGGTACGCGACTAGTTGATACGAAACCGTTAATCGCTTGGTCAATCAGAGAAATAAAGCTATTTTTAGATTTTCCGTGTTTACGTTTAACCCATGTATATGGAACTGAGGAACTCTTGACTGCAGTTTGTGCAATTAAACCTCTAATATACGGATATTGATCATCAACCTCTAGGATTGAATTAATTACACGACGATCCGCTAGTAGGAATTCACCTGAATTAAGCGGAATAACAGCTGAGGCAAATTTCTTAATTATTCGATAATAAAGTCCGCGAGCAGCTCTCATGACAAGAGATTCTTCGCGGTTTGCACGCACACCGTACACAACTAATGATCCTGATTCCCATTTCTCAATAAATTGAGGAATGATTTGTGGCGGATCTTGTAGGTCTGCGGGAAGAAGTGGAATTACTGCATCCCCGGTAGCGCTCTTCATCGCATTCCACATATTTCTAAATGGGCCTACATTACGACTATTAGAAATTACTTTAATTCTCTTATCGTGGGAGGCTAAATCCTTCAGCTTTTTTAATGTTGAATCTGTAGAAGCATTATCTGCAAATATATGTTCGTACTCGTAGCCCGGTAAATATTTTTCAAATACCTCAGCCAATTCTTGCGCACACATTTCAACGTTTAATTCTTCGTTGTAACATGGAGTGATTACAGATATTTTCATAAGGTAGCTCCCTCGAAAAACATAGAAATCTGTTTATCTAAAGCATTTAGAGGGCTTGAGTTTGCTGCTTCAAGTTCCCAATTTATTGTCCATTTAATTGCTTCTTCAGCGTCCAATTTAGTTTCCCACGAAAGTTCTTTTTTGGCTTTTGAAGAATCTAGCCAAAGTAAATTGGATTCAGGTGGATTTGCCTCACTCTTTTCAATTTTATAACCAGCATTGTTCGGCCAATAATTACAAGCAATTTGAGACATCTTTTCTACGTTTAGCTTTGATTTTTCATTTGGGCCAAAATTATAAGCATTTGAAACTTTTGAGTTGCTCAATTTAAATCCTAATTTTAGGTATCCATTTAAAGGATCTAAAACGTGCTGCCAAGGTCTAAGAGATTCCGGGTTTCTAATAATTGTTCTTTCTCCAGATTTAAATCCACGAACCAAGTCTGGTAAGAGTCGATCTTCTGCATGATCTCCGCCACCAATAACATTACCTGCACGTGCAGATACAATCCTCATGCCATTCTTTATATCGGCAAGGTTTTGCCAGGCTGCAATTGCAATTTCGGCTGCAGCTTTACTTGCGCTGTATGGGTCTTTGCCGCCTAGTGGCTCTGACTCTTTATATCCTTCCAATTTTTCAACGTTGTGATAAACCTTGTCCGTAGTAATTGCAACTACCCAAGGTGTACAGTTATTTGTAAGTAAAGCATCCAATAAATGAATTGTTCCCATTACATTAGTATTAAAGGTTTCAACTGGTTCTACATATGATTTGCGTACTAATGGCTGTGCCGCAAGGTGAAATACCCCATCGAATTTTTGATTCTTTAAATAATTTCGTAATTCTTCTCTATTTCTTATATCAAGAACCAGGTCCGACTCAAGGCCAAAATTGCCAGTTTTTTCGAAAATAGAATTGCGTTCTGCAGGCAAAGAAATACCATGAACTTTTGCGCCTACATTTACTAAAATTCGAGCCAACCATGCCCCTTTAAATCCGGTATGACCGGTTAAAAGTAGCTTCTTGTCTTTGTAAAATTCCAGCATTTGGTTAACCAATCACCACTTTTTCCATGGAGCTTTGCCCTCATCCCAGAGCGCATTCAAGTCTTGTGATTCACGGTAAGTATCCATAGGTTGCCAGAACCCGTCATGCTTATATGCCTTCAATTGGCCATTTTTTGCGACATTTTCTAGTGGTGTCTTTTCTAAGACACACTCATCATCCAAGAAATCAAAAATCATTGGTTCAAATATGAAATAGCCGCCATTAACCCATTTTTCAGTTTTAGGTTTTTCGGCAAATTCCGTTACTAAGTCCGTATCATTAATTTGAAGAGCACCAAATCTATTTGTAGGACGAACTGCGGTTACTGTCGCTCCTAAGCCGTGCGATTCGTGAAATCTAACTAACGATTTTATGTCTATGTCAGCCAAGCCATCACCGTATGTGCACAAAAATTTTTCGTTATTTACGTATTTCTTGATGCGATTTATACGTCCACCGGTCATGGTATTTAAACCAGTGTCGGCGAGAGTTACATTCCAATTTTCAGAGATAGTATTCGTATGTTGTACCACAGTGCCATCTCTACCGAGAGTGACCGTTAAATCATTTGTTCTGGATTCATAATTCAAGAAGTAATCTTTAATTTGATCGCCCTTATATCCAAGGCAAATAACAAAATCATTTATGCCTTGGGATGAAAGAATTTTCATGATGTGCCAAAGAATTGGCCGGCCGCCGACTTCAACCATAGGTTTCGGGCGATATTCTGTTTCCTCGCGTAAACGAGTACCCATTCCACCTGCCAAAATGACTGCTTTCAACATACCCTCCAAGTAAGATTAGGCTTATTCTATTGTGCGAATTCCGCATTAAAGAGAGTTGGGAGCCCATAAATATGGTGAATTTGCCATTCACCGATGCAAAGACTCTGGCAACTGAAGCACGCAAACAGATTGTCAGAATTACCAGCATTGCTAAGGCTTCGCATGTGGCATCTGCTTTGAGCGTGGTGGACGTTTTGGCGTTTTTGTATAGTGGCGGCGCAAATATAAATAAAAATAATAGGCAAGCAGCGGATCGAGATATCGTTATTCTTTCCAAGGGCCACTCTGCGGCAGCTTTGTATTCAGTTTTAGCGCTCCAGGAATTCTTTCCTGTTGACTGGCTTGATTCGTATTGCCAAGATAATGCGGCTTTGGGCGGTCACGTCACGTTTAAAGGCGTCCCCGGTGTGGAACTTTCGACAGGTTCACTTGGCCACGGTCTCCCATATGGCTTGGGTATCGCGCTTTCAAGAAGCAAGGATAAAAAATCCGGCAGAGTGTTTGTTGTGATGTCTGATGGCGAATGCGATGAAGGCACAACTTGGGAATCTGCAATGATTGCCCACCATCATGATTTAAAGAACCTAACAGTGATAATCGATAGAAATCGAATTCAATCCTTGGCTAACACAGAAGAGACTTTAAAACTTGAGCCTTTTGCTGATAAGTGGCGAGCATTTGGCTGGAATGTTTATGATGTCGATGGCCATAACTTTGAAGAGTTAAGAATTGCGATTAACAATCAGACTAAGCCAACTTGTGTAATAGCAAACACCACCAAAGGCAAAGGTGTGAGTTTTATGGAAAACAGCGTTCTTTGGCATTACAAATCGCCAAGCGAATCAGATGTTATTGATGCTCTAAATCAGATTGAAGCTGCCAAATGAGAGATTCCTTTGTAAAGACATTACTTGCAGAAGCCAAGAAGAATCCAAATATCGTTTTAATTACTGGCGATCTAGGATTCGGTGTCTTAGATGATTTCCAAAAGGAACTCCCCGGCCAGTTTATTAATTCCGGAGTCAATGAACAGACCATGATGGGAATGGCAGCTGGTATTGCCTCTACAGGTAAACGCGTTTTTGTTTATAGTATTGGGAATTTTCCGACATTAAGATGCATTGAACAGATTCGCAACGAAGTCGCTATGATGAATAATTCCGTAGTTGTGGTTTCTGTAGGTGCTGGGTATGCGTATGGGAGCCAGGGGTACACTCATCACGCTCTTGAAGATCTAGCAATTGTTCGTGCGCTTCCGAATATGGATGTTATTTCACCTTGTGATCCAAGAGAAACAGAAGCTTTGACTCATTACTTAGTTAACAGTGAGAAACCTTCTTATTTAAGATTAGGAAAGAGCAATGAAAAGCATATTTTCACAAATACTCCAGACATTACGGCTGGGAAATTTAACATATTAAAAGCAGGAAGCCATGGCTCAATTTTAGCAACAGGTTCTGTATGTAATGTTGCTTTAGAAGCCGCTGGCATTTTGGCAACAAGAGGCTTGAACATCGCCGTGTATAGCGTGCCTTTTATTTCAAATATTGATTTAAATGCATTGCAAGAAATCAGTAATAATGGACCAATAGTCACATTAGAGGAACATAGCTACAGAGGAGGATTTGGTTCGGCAATCCTCGAATTTTGCTCTAGAAATAAAATTAAGGCGGAAATTACCTTAATTGCTGCGGACCAAAATAATCTTTCGCAAATTGGCTCCCAAGATTTTCTGCGAGCCCAAAACGGAATTTCAGTCGAAAATATAGTTTCTGCGTTCATTTAGAAATTTTTGGAAGTTCGAAACTTACTGATGTGCCATCATTAAGAAACAAATTCGAATCCTTGCCTTTATACCAATCAATAAGGTGAGAAAGTCCGTCAAACAACTCAACTTTGGGTTTCCATCCAGACTGAGTTAGTTTCTCACACGCAGGCTTCAATTGCATAACTTGATCATCTCTATATGGCAATGCCCCCAATTGAATTAGGTTTGGCTTTGCCAAAATTGCAGCAATGCTTGTAACTACTTTACTAATTTTGTCAGTGTATGGGTTGCCAGCATTTACGATTCCGGAAATTTCTTCATTTTCTAGAATTACATTTAAAGCTAGTGCTAAATCATATGAGTGCAGATAGCTCCATTCCTGTTCTCCTGCAGTCAATTGCATTTCCTTATTTCCAATTAAATTACTTATGGTGTCAGCTATCAACCATCCGCTGCTATCTAATGGGCCGTAAGTAGAGAATATTCGTAACCAAACCGTTCTAATATTTGGGTTTTCATTAATATCTAACAACAGCCTTCGAGCCTCTACTTTGGCTTGTCCATATTTAGTCGTCGGATTATCTGATTGGCTCTCAAGGATAGTTCCAGAAACTGGGCCAAGCTCTGCCTGGCTGCCAACTCCAACAATTATTTTGGTAGAAGGTTTAATTGCAGCTGCAAGTAATTTCTTAAATCTCTCAATATTTTCAAATTGCTTATCGTCATTTCTGAATTGATTACCTACACCCCACCAATCATTGAATATGAAAACTTCTGATTCATGATTCCGGATAAAGGTTGTCCAAGATTCTTCTGGTGCAACTTCAACACGAAGATTTCTAATGTTATTTATACGATATAAATCTGATTCCGGTCTCACTAATGCTGTAACTTCGTGATTTTTGGCCAGAATTCGACAAAACCAAGAACCTAAAAATCCTGTTGCGCCTGTAATTAATATATTCATTAACTATTTAAGTAGTGGATTTCCGCCAATAAATCGTTCAGGAACTTCAAATCTTGGCTGACCAGTTGCATCCATTGCAGCATAATATCGATCCAACGGTTTTAAATTGGAGAAAGATTTTGTGTCAATCGTTGACTCATAGAGTCTAAATCCGTATTTGTCCAATGTGCTATTTGCAATTTGGTTTGACTTCGGTTGGCAGATTCTGTCTGCATTAAAGCAGATAACTCGCATTTCTTTGTTCATACGTTCATCTAAGATTTGATCGTTTGGCGCTTTACCTACCCAATTAACGTCACCCATAATTCCCAGAATATTGGAAACGGGCAGATAAGTTGTTAAATAATTATATTCACTTAATTCTTCCTGTGCTTTCTCGTCTGCAAGTATGGACATTTGAGCAGCTGGCACAACATATTGTGCATTTTTCAACATATTTGCATTTGCGTCAAAAGTTGAAAAAAGAGCGATTGCTAAATATATCGAAGGAGTTATGTAGCTGCCAATTAACCCAAACTTATTGTCTCTCTTCTTAATATTTAGCTTTTTGACGCTAATTAATTTATATCCAATTATCATAAGCAAGAGCGGTGAGAGATAAGTTGAAACTTTTACATAGCTGTAATTGCTTCCAAGCTTTGTGTTTTTCGCCCAAAGTGCAACAAAACCACATAGGAATAGAATGGATGCAGCTAAGTATGAAAGAGTCTTTTCTTCTCTTAGTTTGCTGGTGATACCCTTCAAGGCGACCCAGAGAATTCCACCGGTAAGTAAAATACCTGCGAGCATTACACCACCGTCGCGAGGCTTGCCATCATTTTGTGTCCATACGTTAAATAAGCCCAGTATTTCTGATGGCAGTGGCCAATGTGCGAAAATAAGACCTGTACCAGCTGCTAATTTCAAACGGATAGACATTGTTTGAAGAGCTGCGAATGCATATGGAGCAGCAAGCACCGCCGCAAGCAAACCACTTGATACAAGCAAAATTAATGATTTTCTCGCTATTTGGTGCTCGGCAACAAAGAAAAGGAATATGCAAGCCAATCCAAATGCGCCTGCCAAGATCATGCTTGAATCTATATAGGTAATTGCGTTTCCCAACCATCCAAAGACCATTAAAATTGCAATTCCAATTTGTTTTTCTTTCGTCAATTCTTGTTTTGCAGCGAAATAAATGGCCAAGAAGAAGCCGAGTGAAAGTGCTGCTAATCCAGGAAGTCCCCAAGCTTGAGCCATACCACCGTTATATGCTTGGAATAAGAAACCTGACGAAGAGATACTAATAATTGTCAATATGACTGCGATAGTGGGACGCAATTTCATTATTTGCCCAAAAGCGTACATTACAAAGGCAAGTGCTACTAAACCCATTGCGATAGAGATCCCTTGTCCTGCAAGGAGGAGTTCGGGGTTAATTCTTAATAACTGTGCGAAGGGAATGCTCAAACCCCAACGTGTTCCATAGATTAAATAATCAAAACCTGCTTGCTGTTGCATAGATGGCAATTGATACAAATGATAGACGCCTTGAGCAAGATCAGGAGAAGATACAAAACTTAAGAATTTATCTTTACCTTCAAACCAGGTTGCACCAACATTTGGCTGCGCCAAAGCAGTCATGAGATTTTGAGGAATATCTGGACCTTGTCCCGCAACAATTTGCAAATCTTTCATATTTGTCCAATATGGTTTTACTAAATATACGGCTAATAGCGGAATGGTGACGAGGAACAAATCTTTGATTGAAAATTCACTCCAACTCCCAATGGACTTGCGAATAACCTTTATTGCAATTAATGCTGCAGAAATAGCAGCGAGAATCGTTAAGACTATTAAATAACTATCTGCACCAAAAGCACCAAATGACCATGTTGCAGCAAGAGCGGATGCTGCAAAACCGATTACAAGCGCTATTGCCAAATTTATGGGGCCTTTACGAGAATCTTCTTGAGCAATTTTCTCTGTTATCCAACCCGCAGGCACGGCACCAATGAGAATAAACGCGAAACTAATTAGAACTATGTATCCGGTTAAAGTGAGCATTTACCCTCCCCAAAGGTGCAGTGGTAAATGATATTTCAAGCTTTATTCAAATGGCCGAAGGCCGGCTCCCTTTCGGGAACCGGCCTTCGGTTTACTCT
>JACCDO010947082.1_pt1 | contig 11850 bp, 10 predicted proteins | sample 7446101 | NCBI WGS metagenome assembly JACCDO01 (sample SAMN15323440, study PRJNA562643) | freshwater metagenome | isolation source: river surface water | place: USA:Blue River Watershed | collected 2017-08-16 | reverse complement strand
TTTTCATTATGGTCACAAATGATCGATTTTCCAAAAGTATTTTGGGATTTCCAAAAATGGACATTTATTTTTGTCCATTTTTTACTTTCTGAAAAAGGATTTGGAACAAAAAATCGTATTTTTGCAATGTTGGTGGGAACTTTTGGATCCCACAACTACAAATATATATTTTCTTTGAAGGACTTAAAGAAAATATAACTTACTTGAATTCAAAATGCTGATTAGCCCTAACTTGGACCAGGAAAGGGAATAGGGAAACTATATATGTCCGGATACGGGTAATAATCCAATTCTACATAACTCTTGGTAGTGACATCATATATTTGTGCATGTTCACAGGTACCATCTGCAAGAACAATATTGTTAAACGGAAAATAATTTACATAAATTTTTGAAATTCTACTATTTCTAGGATTTGTTCCGCTGTTAGCAATATATAAATTTCCGGATGTATCTGGTGTTAAATCAGACGGAACGTTAATACCATTTACAGCCCATGGCTGTTGACTCAAACCAGGATAGACCACGTGAATCTTGCTTAATGATCCAGGTTCATCCTTGTTGGCAATATATAAATACTGATTTACGAATTTTAGAGTATAGGGTTTGTACAATAAATTACTGGCCGTAGCCAATGTCGTTACACTATACGTTGGGTCTAGTAAGTCAAATTGTTTGATAGTATTAACGTTATATTGATCAGTGTTAGATACATACAAGTATCTTTCGTATATGGTAGGCGATCCTATAGCAAGTCCATTGGAGTCATATAGTGTAAAAAAGGGTATAGGTATTCGTATACTATTTGATGGATTTTGTATATCTATTTGGGTAATAATAATATTAGGAATAGGACCACTTAATAGATACAAATATTCTCCAGTTACATAATCATATGTCATACATATGGGTGTATTTATATCTGTATAAAACGTGTTATCTGCGACAATGACATTATTCTGAGATGTCAATTTCGATATAAATCCACCGGTAGCATTCAATACATACAATGCTAACCCAGAACTATCTAATTCTATACTTGTTGGTCCACTTAGTCCAACACTTGAGGGTACAAAACTATTATAAACCACGCCACTCGGGTCGATTCTGCTAATAGTATTGTTTTGTAATGCGACATATATATTATTTGTTACCATGCTATAGGTGATCCCGGTTGGATATGTACCCGCCAAAAATTTGCTTGCATTAAATGTACAATTGTTACAAAATGCATCTGCGATCTTAGTGGTGCCGCATTCAAGATAATATGTGTCTGTAGGGTTAGGTAATACCAATGGGTTAATAAAATAAAAGGAGGCATTTGTGGAGGTATCTGGAGGTATATTAATAGGGTCAATAATAATATAGGGATGATATACATTAAAACTGAAGTCAACTATTGGCGCATCTATATCATTTACCACATCTGCTATATACAATGTGTTTGAGTATTTGCCAATGCGCCTCTGAAATAAAAAAGTAACAAACCGGAAAGACAAGTAAATTTTTTCGATAGACGAATCACATGCAACTGCAATAGAATCGTCAGTTCGGTCGTATGCAACATTTATACCAAATTGAAGTTGTGATGATACAACATCTACATAGCTTACTAGCTGTTCAATAGTATATGACGCGTCAGTTGTCATACGATAATAATACGGAACTGCTTCTAAGGCACCAAATTGTTGCGTAACAATCACATACACATATCCTTGTGGGTCACTACCAAGACCAGCCGTTGCGTTTGTGGCTGGTACATTATCAAAATTGGCAACGATCGTGGGCGTATACGCCGGCGCGGGTAGAGGATTAATTTGGTTGATTACAATTTTGCATATTCGAACATTGGTATAACTATTACTCGGTTCTTCTATACAATACACGAGATTCTTATTAAGAAAAGTCATACGCCCAGGTCTAAAAGTATTGCCAGAAATATCAAAATTAATATTTAGTTTTGTAGCGAAACCATCTAAGTAGTTTGGTGGAGTTATAAGGATTTTAGTGATACAAATATTACTTGCATCAGATACGTACAAATTGATAGAGGAATCTACTGCTTTGGAGTCAAATCTCATTTTTAGAGCACTTGCATAATCTGGCGTATCTCCTGTTATATTGATATTCCCTGTGGTGGTATTGGCTGATGGGTCATATATAGGATCTAAGCTATTCAAATCTGGCACAATCGCACGTATAGAGGGTACAGAGGTATTATAATAAGCATAATATGGTGCAGAATCTACGGCGTTGGTTTCAATGGGTCTTACATTACATGAAGCACTTGTCTTCAAATTTGGGTCCGAACTATAATTCACTAAATTACCGGCAGCCGTTAATATAGGTACATATGAAGCATCCGCTGAAATAAACATGTAGTCAATACTTTCGAGATCATAGTAGAAGGACACATCATTTGCTCCAGATATGGAATCACTATATGAATTATATTCCGTGTTTGAAATTACATCAATATTCACCTTAACGATCGCATCTATAGTGTTTCCATAGTTTGCAATGTACAAAATATTCTCACTCGGGTCTATAGTAAGCCCTTGTGGTGATTTCAACTTAACATCAGGATTTGGAGGAGCCGGATTAAGACTTGATTCAAAACGAATATCCAATGTGCTGGTTTCGCCATTATTAGCAAGAACATTAATTACGTCGGAGACCGGATTTGAAATATATAATAATCCTCTAGTTGAATCATATACAAGTCCGGACGGGGTTTGAATGCTTGAACCGGTAGTGTTATATATGGTTGCAACGTAAGTGGTTAGATTAACCGATAAAATATTGTTCAATCCGGAATTTGCTATATATAAAACATTATTAACCGCGTCAAACGCAAGACTTGTTGGACGACTGATGGTTGCACCTGTTATAGGAAGAGTGATGCCGGTTGCATTATATGCATCAACGGGAAATGTTAGTTTACAAATCGTATTGGATGAATAATTGGCGAAATATAGGTGTGGTGGGGATGCATTGTCAAATACAAAGCCAGTAGGACTATTTAATATTACACCACTTACGTCCAAATAAGTTCCATTTGCCAAAGTATCTATAACCAAAATTTTACTATCGATGGAATTGCCAACATATAAATTATCAGAAGCATCAAATGCAATAGTTGTGGGGTTGTTCATAGAAGGGTCTGTAGTTGGATTTAGCGGGTAAAATATGACAGGTATATAACTCGGGTCGGTGAGCGTCATATTCCAAATAATGCCATACGGATAAGGATTATGACTAGGGTCATAAGGAGGCTGATTTGGCCAAGGTGCGTTATATTGAGCAGCGTATAATTTGGTATTGCTAGAATTAAGCGCAACGGACGTGTTTGGATGGATAGTATAATTACTAAACGCATCCGTGTAATAGCCGGCTGAATTTGTTCCAACATTATCATACGTAAGTCGTCCAATAAATGTGGTATTGATAGAGGCGTCTACATTAGTTAGTGATGCACTATAATATATTCCTTGTGCATATGGTTTTATTGCAAGACCATAAAAATAATATTCGCTATTGCTGTAGACATTACTAACGACACCATTTGATATACTGCTAATATATACATCCGTTGGCGATGATGGTTGTCCATAATTTGCAACATACATAATGTTAGTTTCATAATCATACTGAATTTGCATAGGATTATTAAATCCAGATGCAAATATGCTAGACACACCTGTGGGAGATATTTTAATCACATTATTACTGGCCGAATTTGATATATATAAGTTGCCAAATCCGTCATTGGTTACATCATTTGGTCCATTTATACCAATAAAATTATTTGCAACAATAGTTCCGACACCAGTATAATTATCGGTCAATACAATTTTTACAACAATGTTATTATCATAATCAGTCACATACAAATTATTTGACACGTCAAAATTCATTCCCTTTATATAACTGAAACTGATATTGCTAACATCTACAAGTGTTTCTGTTTGCGCCAATACACTAATTGCACGAATTTCAGATGAGTATGTTACAATCCCGCTCACATCGGTTCTCGTTACACGTGCTGCATAAATCAGGTTATTACTGGAATTATACGCTACACCTTGTGTGATGGCATTGTCATCATTAAACCTATAAATATTAAACAATTTGATACCATCCCAAGCAGAAAGAGTTTGGCCATTTCCAATGATGATGTAATCTAGTGTTATATTGATCGACTGCTGTACTGAAGCATACGTCATAAACCCTGGTCGAGCCATATTTGCCGGACCTGTATAAGGTGTAAAAAATTGTGATTGCTTTTTAAGTTCCACATCAGTTAAAACATAGGAATGATTAAATTGTGGAATATACGAAAGGTCTCTATTGGTATATATGAGAAAGTCAATATCTTGCAGTAATGCGCCAGATGGGTCGGTAGTAATAGTATAATCATTTTGCGGCATTATTAATATTTACATACATTTTAATTATTATAGGCGTCGTTGTTATCTGCCAATTCTACCTAAATATGTGGAAGAGTATACACTAAAATTTAAAATTGAAACAAATACAATATTTTACAAGTAGCATAACGTAGAAATTATTTCAAATGGGAATCAAACATTTAAATAAATTTTTGAGGGAAGAGTGTGCCAAGTCTATTACATGCGTGGATGTAAAAGACTTGGCAAACAAGGTAATCGTTATTGATATTAGTATTTATATGTACAAGTATCAAACTGAGGGTGCGTTGATTGAAAACATATACATGATGCTGGCGCTATTCAAACATTACCAGATTATACCGATCTTTGTGTTTGATGGCAAACCACCAGTTGAGAAACGGGAGTTGTTAAAGCAGCGTTACATTGATAAAGTAGTGGCCGAGGCGGAATATAATAGGCTGAGTGCATTATTAGAGCAACCCTCCACGCTGACAGCACACGACAAGAATGAAGTTATTTCTGCGATGGACTTGCTGAAGAAGAAAATCGTATACATAACAAAAAAACAGATTGCGGATGTGAAGGCACTTATAAATGCCTTTGGTGCAACCTATTATGATGCGCCTAATGAGGCTGATGAATTATGTGCATTATTTGTGATTAAAAACAAGGCATGGGCATGTATGAGTGAGGATATGGATATGTTTGTTTATGGGACGCCTCGTGTAATTAGATATTTCAGTTTGCTAAATCATACATGTGTCTTGTATGATACCCGGAGTATTTTACAGGATTTGGGGATGACGCAAAAGGAATTTAGTGAGATTTGCATCTTATCAGGTACGGATTATAATTTAACCCAGAAGAACCATAATAACACGTCCGTGCAGCACCAACATACATTGAATGATGCGATGAAGATTTTCAATAAATACAGAGGTGTCAACTACTTTACCGGTTTATATGAATGGTTGCTCAATGAGAATATGATTGACTCAACAGAATATGTATATTTAAACCACATATATCAAATGTTTACAATACAGACGGAGGAATATATACGCATAGTGGATAATGTACAAAATGTGCAGAATACTTTGGTTGTGGCAAAAGACAAGTTACGAAGTATCCTAGAAGAAGATGGATTTATTTACAGATAAAATAAGAATGATTTTTGAAATAACTTATATAAAAACATAAATATACTAGTATTTAAATGGTTACAAGAAATAAACATCGTAAAATGAGCGAAGAAGAACATATACCATGTTGTGATGAAGAGAATCATGAAGAGGTAGAGGCCGAAGAAGTGACTCCTTGCTGTGCAGAAAGCAAAACTGATGAAGAGATTGATGTTGCTGCAGCCAGTGATGAAGATATTGTTCTTGAAAAGCCATGCAAAGAGCCTGTAGAACAATGTTGCGGTGAAGAATGCTGTTGCGGTCAAGAAGAGTGCTGTTGCGGTCAAGAATCATCTGGCTACACCATAACTTCTTTTTTTTTGACACCAGAGACAATAGATAAAAGCATGTGTTATGCGTATTACATGTACAATGCATCGTGCATCTATTTGTTTTGGATTATGCTACATTATATTTCGGCACAACTATATATCTATTATTGTGTTCCGCCTGGTCTATATGGTTTATTTATTTCACCTTTTTTGATTTCAGCCCCACATTGCCATGCCATTCGTTGGATCATTCATAATGGCGGTAATATGACAGACAACATGTGGATTGTCTTTGGAACTTGGTTGTGTTCAAAAATAATTGGTTCATAATTGTAGTGTTGGATTGATTGATTGATGAGTGTAATTTATGAAATATACTCATCAACTTATTTCTTGCTTTTACGGCTATGACGTTTTATGGTCTTGCGTCTTGTGCTTTTTCTTCGGCGCGTGGTCTTTCTTTTGCGGATTCTACGTCGTTTCGTTTTACCGCCGCGTCTAGGTTCTTTGAACAAGTTGATGGATAATAATTCCTTCACGCTGAGCGGATTGCCATATTTATCTAGCGGTTGTTGTCCAAGTCTATAAGAATTGGATGTATATGGGACCTGTAGCTCACCAAAACGGGTATATAATGGGCTGCCACGTCGATTCACCACCTCAGTGGGGGGTTCAGGTCCATGCATTATTGGCGGTGGCGTCGAGGGCACTATTCTTCGTTTTTTTCTAGCATTTTCTGCTTCATTGAACCGACGCTCTGCTTCAATATCATAGTCATCATCCATAATAGTATCATCTGTTTCATAGCCTGCATCCGTATCACCATGAACAGACATCTCTCTGTCACTATCATCCATTTTCTTTGTTGTTGTTAAGTCATCGTATTTTCGTTTGGACATGTTATATTCTATTTAGAAAATATTATCTCTTCATAATCTTGCCTCTTCATAATTGTTGATAAACCATTCTACAGAGGATTTAATACCCTTCTCAATAGGAGTAAATGAAAATACACCTCCAAGCCGGCTCATTAATTTGGTATTATCCGCAGTTTTCTTGTATTGTCCATCTGCAAAAGAAGAGTCAAATACTATGTGTTCTTCATAATGGAATGCCCTTGCAATCAAACGCGCAACATATTCAATGGTGACTTCGTCCTTTTCAGGTACAGAGAGAATAATGTTCTCTCTATCTACCCTTTCCAAGGTCCATACAAGAAGTTTGGCTAAATCAATGGAATATATAAACTGACGCAAAGGAGCGCCTGTTCCTCGTACAACAAAATCATCATTTGTCAATTTGGCATTGTAACATTTGTGAATGAGAGAAGGAATGACGTGCCCATCTTCTAAATTATAATTATCATGTGGTCCATAAATATTGGTTGGAATAACGCATACAAAATTACAACCATAGTTCTCTCTATATGCTTGACAATGAATCTCCAACATTCGTTTTGCATAAGCATATGCGTCATTGGAAGTATGTGGTGGTCCATCATGTAACATGTCTTCATTTATAGGATAACTTGTCTTGTCTGGAAAAATACAAGTAGAGAGACAAGCCACCAACTTGTCGACCTTGTAGCTATGGCAGCACTTTACCACATTGTAATTGATCATCAAATTTCTCTCTAACATGTCCACCTTATAATTCATATTCTTGAATAATCCGCCGACACAAGCCGCCAAATGGATCACATAATCAGGCAGAATAGTGGAGAACATTTCCTTTGTTTGTTCCATACTAGAAAGGTCATAGTCACTGGATTTTACAAAGATAAACTGATATTTGGACTTGTATGCAAGAGAGATATTTTGGATACCTTGCCCGACCAACCCAAAACCGCCCGTAACGAGAACCTTTTTCATTATACTATGTTTGGATATATTTTTCGTGGGTACAACTAAAATAGAACAGGTTGATGTAATAAGTATTTGAAAAATGTATATTACAAATATACATTTTTATTTGGTTTTTAGATGTTTCTGTGTATATGTTATTTTTAGTGGATTAGTTTCTTGGTTACCTTGTTGGCTTATGCGCTGGCATCAGCCTTGGCAAAGTGGGGGCTCATGTAACGCTGCAAGTTGAAGTAGGTAAGTTCCTCGTTCTTGGCAACCTTGAGAAGACCAGCAAGCTTTGTGTCAGGGTTGATCTTGCGTCCATTGGCCTTGTCCTGGAGGTTGTGCTCACGGATATACTTGTTGATATCACGGGTCACCTCAGTGCGGGCCATCTCAGTACCAGCGGGCTTGGCAAGGAAGGTGGCAAGCTCATCACTGATACGGGTGGGCTTGACAAAGCCGCTAGGAGCACGAGCACCAGCCTTTCGCTTGCGCTTGGAGCTCTGCTTCTGGGCAACCTTGATGTCACGGGTCCACTTCTTCTCAAGAACGCGGTACTCGGACTTGAGTGCGTTAATAAGGGCGCCAAGCTGCTGGAGCTTGACAAGGAATTCACCGGACTGCTCCATGAGGGAGGAATCAGCCTCGGCAACAACCGCATCAGCGGCAGGGGCAGCAGCTGCAGGTGCAGCAACAGGGGCAGGTGCGGCAGCAGCGGGGGCAGCAGCCTTCTTTGCCTTTACCTGCTTTTCAGCAGCAGCAGGGGCAGCAGCGGCCACAGGGGCAGCAGCAACAGGGGTCTCAGTCTTAGTCGTAGTCTTAGTCGTCTTCGCCATCTTATAGTGTATACTAACAAGATGTTTTTAAGTGATTTAACGCATTATATTATATATCACATGTTTAATACCATAATATCATGCTAAAGTATTTCTAAAAATATGAAAAAGAGTCATGCAACCATCCTAAAGATAACGCGGCATTTTCATTGACTAAAGTCAACGCCCCTAATACATAATATGCTCCTAAAGTTTTACTACCTTGATCAATTCCATTAAATACGAATTTTTCCAACACACTCAAAATAGATTTTCTAATTATATCAAGTTCCGATTCCAATAATATGATATTAAAGTCAAATCCTCTAAAGGGAGATCCATCAGGCGGACAGATGGCGCGCTTGGTTTCCGGTGTGATTTGCGCCCTATAATTCCATATCTCTAAAAGTTCTCTCATAAACCGAAGTAGCATATGTCTATTCAGGCTTGTAAACCATTCTGGACAGCTGTAATTGCCGAGTGCATCAATGGCATGAAATAGCTCCATTACACGTTGTTCAATCGTCTTTTCAGTTGCAACCTCGTTAACTATATCTGTGATCTCAAGAGAGACGGGTTGATTCAGTACTTTGCTTAACTTTATCAATGTTTTTAGATTATCTAAAGCATAAGTAGGAATAAGATTTCTATTGTATGGATTTTGTATATCAGCATACCGGTCAGTCTTCTTAATTAGGTTGTAGAGAGAAACTATGTCAAAGCCGTAGATGAAACCATCTGTGTCTTTGTAGCTAAAAAATTGATTATTAGGTAATGATGCAAGGTCATCCATCGTAAAAAAGTCGGTATTATTTGTACATAGTGCACGATTCATCATTGCGGGTCCGTGACATTTATTAAATGTTCTTTGAAAGACACCACGATATACCTTTTGAATTTTAATAATGATTTTAGAGAGATATAGGTAGCAATATATGCGTTCAAATAATTCATTCTTGTTGCCAGATTGTTTTAGTTTATAATGTTTTACAAATAACTTAAGTTGTTCTCGGTTGTATTGATATTGAGTTAAAATGTCAAAATTATGAATGGTTGGAATAATTACATCAGTTGTTTGTAGTTTACGGAGCTTTCTAAATTTGCCCAAAGAAGGTACGCGGTTTTCACATTTTTTATAAATACATTGCATATATTCATCCATATATTTCATATTTATAATATATATACAAAATCTTTTTATCTACATTTAGGTCTAAAGATATTGTTGGCTTTTTACACGATGTGTCATTTCATTTTTTTTCAGGGAACGATAATATAAAAAAAAATTGATTTAAAGCTACGCCACGAATATATATCACACACAGAGATAATGGCAGAGACAATCGTAGACGGCACTCAATTCAACGCAGCGAACATCAAGTTCACTGCACCAAAGGCAAATGCATCCAATGGCAAGAGCGTGAATATTCTTAACAAGCATACCAATACTGGGCTTAGATTATCCACGCCTCTTATGCTAACGTGGGGTGCGTCTGACTTTAAGGATGAAAAGTCGGGTTTAGGAAATGGTAAGTTTGAAATGGCGTTGCAGTTCCCATCTTCAGAGTATCCTAGTGAAGATGCTAGCGCGTTTCTTGCAAATATGCAGGCGCTTGAGAAAAAGATTAAGAGTGATGCGTTGGTTTATTCAAAGGAGTGGTTTGGTAAGGTTCATTCATCACCGGATGTGATTGATGCGTTATGGACGCCTATGCTAAAGTATGGCAAGGATAAGGCAACTGGAGAGTCAGATTTGTCCAAGGCGCCTACTCTTCGTATCAAGTTGCCTGTTTGGGAAGGTAATTGGAGATGTGAAATTTATGACGAGGATGGAAATACGTTGTTTCCTAACCCGAGCAATCCAGTAGTTACACCAGTTGACTTCCTACAAAAGGGTATTAATGTTGCGCTTGTGATGCAGTGCGGCGGCTTGTGGTTTGCAAATGGCAAGTTTGGTATTACCTGGAAGTTGATTCAGGCAGTGGTTCAAAGACCTCGTGCTTCGTTGACTGGAACATGCTTTATCAAACTCAAGGCGGCAGATAAAGAGCGTTTGAAGTCAGCTGCTCCTCAATTGGACGCGGATGCGGCGGATGGTGTTGAATCTGGTGCAATCGTTGAGGATTCAGATGAAGAAGAAGAGGTGGAAGAGGAAGAAGATGAGCCACCCAAGCCTGCGCCAAAGCCAGCACCAGTTCCCGTGCCTGAACCTGAGCCAGAACCAGCCAAGAAGAAGATTGTGCGTAAGAAGGTTTAAAACAATAGAAACACTACAAAATAATAGAAACATAAAAATAGAATGACTTGCGTTAAACAAACAACATCGTAAACAAAAAAATAAAAATAAGTGGCTCAGCCCTTATTTTTTCAATGTGTGAAATTCATTTTTTATATAATTCTATTATATATGAAATTTTTTGAGTTCAGTAAATATTGCACTCCTGCACAATTATATTTATTTTTAGGTGTGGCTGGATTAATCGGCGCGTTTTTTAATAATCATGGTATGAAAACTCTTCTTACTAATGCATTATTTCTTGTAATTTGGGCCTGGGTATTGAATTGGTTATGTTCCAAGGGATTTAAGGCCGTTTCATGGATACTAGTCTTGTTTCCGTTTATTCTTGTCTTGTTTATGTTTTTTTTTATGAAGGATGTTAGTGTGATGAAAGAAGGATATTTTATTCTTGAAGGAGATATGGCTTCAAGACAACCTAATTCACCCTTCTCCAGACCATTTTAGATACATCAATCAAAAAAATATATTATTATTGTGAATTTTTAATTGACCTATATGCTTTTTATATAATTATATTATATAATGAGCAACTTTGAGTTCAGCAAATACTGCACCCCTGCACAATTATACTTAGTTTTAGGCGTAATTGGATTAATCTCTGGTTTTTTTAAGAATTATGGAATGGAAACTCTTCTTACCAAGGCATTGTTCCTTGTAATCTGGGCTTGGGTATTGAATTGGCTATGTTCCAAGGGATTTAAGGCCGTTTCGTGGATATTAGTCTTGCTTCCGTTTATATTGGTCTTGTTTATGTTTTTTTTCATCAAAGATATCGTATTGGTAAGAGAAGGTATAAACAGATGGGGAAACAAATGTGGTAAATGTGCACAAGAGAAAACAAGAGAAGGAAAAGAAAGATGTTTGGTCAGCTGCAACAACTAACAAATAATTTATTTCTGCTCGTGTATATAATAATTACAATTATAAAATTTTATAACTATATTGGAATGCTTTTTATATAATTATACTATATATGAGCAACTTTGAGTTCAGCAAATACTGCACCCCTGCACAATTATACTTA
>JACCDO010870442.1_pt1 | contig 11850 bp, 10 predicted proteins | sample 7446101 | NCBI WGS metagenome assembly JACCDO01 (sample SAMN15323440, study PRJNA562643) | freshwater metagenome | isolation source: river surface water | place: USA:Blue River Watershed | collected 2017-08-16 | reverse complement strand
TTATCGATTGTTTTTTCTTGTAATTTTAGGGCATTATAACCTAATTCAATGCAGTAATCTTGTTCTTTAAGTGTCAATTCGGAGTAATTTATGACCGATTTGGTCCTGCTTGCATCATCACTCATATTCGATATTTTTATATTCTACTACTATATATTGTATATTTTCCTAGTGACTGAAATAATCTATCTCTGTATGCGCTATAGATACTCTCTTCCTTTAACAAAATCTTAATGGCCTACTCACTCGCTCACTCACTCACTCACTCACTTATCAAAGCTTCGTTATGAGCCGTTGTTTCCACTTACTTTTTCAGTTTCCCGTTTTTCGTTCCTAAATTTGGTACCGGTTAACCGGACCTCAGGGACCTACTCTGTCGGCTAACCAGATCAGACTAATCGGTCGGCTAATCCGCATCTATTCAGTGATGATCCAGTGATAATATAACTGTTCCATCCATTAAAAGTTGACAACTAAAATTAGAAATTGAAATTGTACCGGGGGGCGGTAATTGCGGGTCGCAACCGATTTGAGTTGTGTTTCCACACTGTGCGCTTCGTTTTGTGTACAAATCACCAAGTCGTGCTAAAGCATCTGCAGCAGCTTCCCGCAAGGCGAATAACCGTCCAAAATGTCTGACTTCTCTGGATCAGTACCGGTGGAGTACCGGTGGGAGAAAAAAATCAAAGAATTTGATGTTTTTTAAAATTTAGTTATCCTCTCTGTTTGAATCGCGTCCAAGCTTGGCTGTAGATCGAGAGTAAGCCAGTGAGAGAGGTCCAACCAAAAAAGCACCAAGTACATCGTAGGTTATTGCTATACTGTTTATATCTGTATCCAAACCAATTGATTTCTCTGCAGGATTATATGGGTGTATCATTCTCACAAACAGCATTAGCAACGAGGTGCTCGCCTCGTGGGCAATCAGAGCCATCAATTGACACCTCTGTGCTACAGCAGCATCTTGATGTCGTGACAAAAATTGTAACCACATATTTGACCCATGGTTATCCGCCAATGCTTGATATTGGTTCATTAAGGAATCTAATTCTTGTTGCAGCAAGTAAAGATGAACAATTAGATACAGAGATGTTTGTGGACGTATTATGGCTGGTATATGAACACGATAAGAATCAAATATGCTATATTCAAGAAGTATTAACCATGTTAGTCGTATTGTGTAAACCAAGTTCGGTACTCATTATATTGACAATCACTTCTTATTTACTCACTCACTCACTCACTCACTCACCTATAAGAGTACATGGAGCAATAGATTGTCATTAATATTTGACATATTCAAGACCATGGGTACTGAAGTAATGTACCATGAAGACATTATGATGGCAGTCCAAGTTGCGTCATCTGCAATATGCAAACTATGGAATCTTGATCAAACTTTCGATTTCGACGACCTAACCAGACTCAGCGAAGCCATCGCGGATCACGCCTTCAACAAGCTGGAAAGAGACATTGAAGAGGGAATATCGAAAGAGATGTTTTTGTCGTGGGGGACAGACAGATTTAAAGAAACCGTTTTGATTACCGACTTCAATGCGCTAGCGGAGTTGTATGAAATGCCATATTGATTATATTGTACATAGTAAAATATTGTAATAGTTTGTATATGTTTATCTAAACTCTTGGTGCAATGGGAGTTGGTTGATATTGCACTTCTCCGTCTTCGTTGTAATACTTCACTACCAACTCCGACGCGGTAGCTGTCATGGACATGAACCCGGCAAAATGTCTGTCTCTGGAGTCAGATGAAACGTGCCATTTCAATGCGTCAGCAGGAATCGCGGGATTGTTGATATTACTATTTTTGTAGCAGCAAGTATCGCCTACACCAGTGAGCATGATATTAACTTGCGTGCCTGGTTCAACGAAATGCTCTTGGCAATGGTCATGACCGGACAGGTAATGGGCATTGTATTGCTTCAATAGTGGCAGTAATTCGTTGATTAGAGTTGCATCAGGACCGTGCTCGCATACACTGTAGATAGGATAGTGACCACCGACTAATACGTAATTCGCGGTTGATTTACTTAGTGCATCTTCAAGCCATTGCCATTGAGCATTATCACCCTTAACCCTGTGAGGTAATGGATCGAAATAACCGGGTTCTTCTTCGGTAACGGCAGCATTAGAACCACATAAATCAATAGTATCTAATAAAATAATATCAACCGTTACACTCTTATCACTTGAGCTATAACTGTGGGAATGATAAAAATTTGGAAATACCCAATTGGTATCTCTTGAGGAATATTCAATTTGCGCAGAAACATTTTGCTTATGGTCGTGATTACCAGCAATTAATAACCATGGAACAGCTAGTGACTCATCATCATAAACATCTTTCCATGTTTTCTCAAATCTATTTGATTCCACTGAATCAACGCCTTCAGAATAGAAGTTGTCACCTAATGCAACTACAAATTCAACATTAATATCACTAGCTAGCTTACCCATTGACTTGGCAGCAGATTTTTGGAAAGGGGTATGGTATGGTTTGTAGCCAATTCCACCTAATGCGCGAATAAACGGATAAATTAAGTGGTCGAGTGTGTATGTGAGTGAGTTAGTTAGTTAGTTAGTGTTTGTGAATGATAGCCAGTGAGTGATCCTGAGTAATAAGTTAAGAGTGCGAAGTGATTTGTGAGTGAATGAGTAATACATTATGCGGGAGTAAAGTGGTCGAGTGAGTAAGTAAATAGTATATTTTGACTATGTAAAGAATTAAAGAAGGTAGTGAGTGAGTAGCCCTTACCCCAGTCCCCGATGACTAGAAACGACAGCTCGCCTGCGCTCTCGTTCATCGCGGCCGCCGCGACCAGCAAAAGCGTGAATTGTATAAATCGTAACATCGTTTCACTACTTCGTATTCTTTTTTCCTGAAAAACCTGTTGAACCAAGTGCTGGTTGGGACCGGGACCGCTTTGAGGGATCGTGAAGAGGAGGAGAAGAGTAAGTGACTGAGTAAGTAAATAAGTAACTAAGTAAATGACTTGATAAGTAGATGACTTGATAAGTAGACGACTTAACACATAAATGACTTAATACATAAATAAGTGAATAAGTAAATAAGTGAATAAGTAAATAAGTAAATAAGTGAATAAGTGATTAAGTAAATAAGTAAATAAGTAAATAAGTGAATAAGTGAATAAGTGAATAAGTGAATTAGTAAATAAGTGAGTAATTGTGTATGTGATCATTAACCGCAAAATAATTATCCGTTGCGCTAATTTTCATCCTTTTTATTGTAACCAGCCTGACTTCTTAGGCCGTTTTTTCAGGCACTAGTATGGTTAAAGTCTATCTTTAAACCAAGCTGTTTGCAACGGCAGACAGCAAACTAGAACGCTAGTTTTGAAATTGAAACGTCAATAACAGATTGTGTTTTGTTGAATTAATTATTACAGGTTTTTAGGACTCTAAAATGTTAGGGTCCGGTTTAACTATACTCTGAATACTTGATATAAATAACTGTAATATGCTAGACTAATGGTCTATAGCTAGTAATAAGGTATACTATTACTAGGGAAGTCATAAAGGACTGTTATACTAAATAATAATGTAACTTAATAGTACCGGTACTAAGCACCGTACCAGTGGTACCACACTAGTCCTCCCATCAGGAAACAAGTTGTGATCTACTTGCATCTAGAGACGCGGCATGGGTTGGCGCCCCTACGTGCACCTGGTATACGGGACTCTGGGCATCTCTGCCTCGGTCATCGCCTTCTCGCTGTCGTTTTCTTCGGTTTCACCGGGTATTAATTCGACTAGTACAGTAGAAGTTATGTTTCATGAGTTTCACAATCAGCGGTTGATTGGATTAGCCTATAGTTTATTGGCTATTGCCTGCTTGATGACATTCGACTTATTGGTGTCTATTTATATTAAATTGGCATTTGATCCAGCACATGATTTTCGCTCGCTTGATCGATGTTATAGGGAGTGGATAGGTATGTTCTTGCATATTCTAGCACCGGTGTTGTCAGCTTTACCGCTTGTATGGCGCATTGATGAAGGATTAAAGTACCGTTTATACATTTATTCTTTTTATGCTGAAAATTTCGTGGCCATCATGGCATCCTTCTTCACTATTACTAACAAACACGAGATATGGAATTTAACCAATGGTTTAATAGTGCAGACACTTTACTTTTTATCTATTATCATCTTATTCATATCCGATCATATGAATCCTGGCATTGAATTAATGAAAACTAATGGTTATCCCGTAGCTGTGACATTGCTAGCCACATCATTTTTGTATTATTGTTATCTGTTAATTTCGACGTATCGAGATGTCTACGTCATTAAAGATTTATTCTATTCGATCGTATGTCCCACTGTAGTATTGATATTTTTCTATCAATCATTCGTTTCAAACTTTATTGATACTGGCAAAGATTGTAGTCATTATATCTTGTCTTGTCAGTTGTTGTCTATATTGTATTTAGTCGTGAACACTATAGGTACTCCCTCCCTCGCCTAGCTATGGGTCCTCCCTCACTAATGACCACTCGTTTCTTTACAGGTCCATCTACATTAACGCGGTATGAGATTATGTCTACGTCATTCTCAGCCATCAAATATGCATCAGATACTCGTCATACAATCAAACAGTCACTGATTGAACCATTGAAAGAAATTCAACAAAAAATAAGTCAATTGCGTCGCAATGAATTCTTCGAGGACCAGCTGAACCAGAAGCACCTGGACAAGTTGGATATGATATTCAATTACATCATTCTCCAGCTTGGTGATATTGACTTAAATAGTAAAATCGCAGACATCATGGGGGATGGAATGGAGTCGGATACTGCGAGTTTGACTGATTCTCGTCTTTCTTTATTTGACGACAATGTGTTAGCATCGTTGAGTCGAATGAACAGTCCCACTTTGGAGGAGCAGCGTGAGAACTATCGTCCAATAGCTCCATTTAACACGTCAGACGGTAGAATCGATGACAGTTATGACGTGGCCTCCACGTGTACGTCTAACTATCAATTACTCGACAAGACCGAAGCCGTGAAATATCCTGATTATTCTTATATTTGTACTGATTTAATGGACATAAATTCGTCTGCATCAGGCGCCGACAACGTGGAGTCCTCGACGATTGACATGGCGTATTACCTCTCCATTGTCAATGGTGCGGCCAGTAATTTTATCCCAATAACTTCTGCGACATCGCTGAATGAACCCTTTGCCGTAGATGAGCTGTGTGACTTCATAGCACAAGTAGGTTTCATTCAGTCAACGAATGAATTTCATAATAAATACCACACCCGTCCGATGCATTTGTTCCGTCAGCACGAGCATAAGATATGTATAGCGTATAACAAGTATATCGAATTCAAAATAAAGGAGTTAACGGACGTAATGGGGATGGGAAGTGCCCTGATTACTCACGGAATAAAGCACGATCCTCATCTACGGAGTACTCGCTACAGTAGACACCCCAGAAACAGTCACAGTAAACGAAGTGCGAATGGCAAATCACGGGAGGTGTCGCTGCTGGATGTAGTCAAAACATCGAGTGTTGTTGTGGCCCGTATCAGCCAAATCATGGATGACTATCACGCGTTTCTTGGATTCGTCAAAAAAGAGTGTTAGCTGATGGAGAGACCTAATATTGTATTAATTGTAGCATTTATAGCTGTTTAAACTGATGTATTTAAACATATACAAGCAAAAGTGATAACAAATAGCTGTTTTCTCACGTCCATATTATTGGGTTCGACACCATACGAGGCATCATCACTTCTCAGTGCTAATAACTGCCTTTTGATACTCAGGGAGACCACTATTTACAGCGTCGTGGCACAAAGCCCTAAGCTGACCCACTGTTTTATCAGATGTATCGATTGGCGGATGCACCTTAATATATGTATCTTTGATTAAGGTCAGTGGCAGCAACGCGTCTTTAGGCATCCAACGATGCAAGTTACCTATGCTAACAGGGACTATTCTAACTTTAGCTTCTTTGGCCATTTGAAATGCGCCCTTTTTAAAGGACTTTAATCTACCGTCTATTGATCGAGTGCCTTCTGCAAACAGCACCATACTATTTCCATCTATTAACCTTTTAATTGTTGTTTCTGTTACCTCAAATGTGCTTTGTAAACTATCTCGTTTTAAAAATACATGTTTCGCCAATCCCATTGCGGTACCTATAACTGGTATATTCTTTATTTCTGCTTTTGATAAATATTTAAAAGGTCGTGGAATAAATCCAGATAATACTAATATATCCATGAATGATGTGTGATTTGGTACATATATAACTGTCTCGTTTAATGGTGGCAAGTTTTCCGCACCAAGTAATATTGGTCGCGTAAAACAGAGTCTCATGGCAAATTTTGCCCAGTAATGTATGACCCAATCTAATGTCTTCCTCCTATTACCATTACCCATTATGTCACAAAGGACTGCTTGTACCAGCATATATGGCATTATTAAAAATGCAATAAAAAAAGCGACTAATCCATAAACAATACCCCAAAGAGTCAGTATTTTCCCCTTGATATTCAAATGTGGTCCTAAAGTCAATGGTTTCTGATTTTCTTCATAATTAAATGGCACAGCTAATGTGGATGACAATTGTAATGTATGTCGTGAAGAAATTATTAGTTTATTCCTTAGTTGGCACTGATTTAGTGAGTGAAAACAGAGCGATTCGTGCGCGAAGAGCAGCAAAACGCAAACTAACGCGATCATTCCAACAAGTTTTGTTCTCTATGCAATGCATATGTCATCGTGGCCGGAGAGGGATTTGGAGTCTCCAAATTGGAGAATATTGATAAAGTTACTAACATCGGATCAGTGTAACATCGCGCATCGATAATAATAGTAGCACTCTTTGCTCCTCCGAGCTATAATAAATAAATAAATAAATAAATTGATCAATTACATAATTAATCAATTGTTTGAAAAATAACAACTATTTAAATTAAAAATAAGTTTATTCTTCTGAGTAAGTCAATTTAGATGCAGGTTTTGCACATGAATCGTTTATTGCGCTGGTTATTGAGCATTCGACCACCTGAGGGTCCACCTCCTGTCCGTTAATTAATCCCTTGGATTACCCGCAGCAAAAGGTACTAGCAATAGGTACGATATTGAAGCGTGTTTCATGGAGGACCTGCTGAGCGACCTGAGTGAGCTGGGCATCGAGCTGGAGCCAGATCAGCTTGAAAGATTTCAAAATAATTTGAAAATTAATAAAACATTTGCATCCATAGCCAAGTCCACATCCCTTTTAAGGAACAAGAAAGGTAAGTCTATATTTTCTCACTGCATTCTCTGGTCTAATGCAAATGACTCGCTCATTTACCAATCTTTACAGGCATAAAACGGGTGAAAGCGAAAGATGCTGTGAAAAATAGCAGTATTGGATTGATGAAAGAGACGACTGACATTGTGACCAAAGCGGAGAATTTATCTGCGTATATTAGAAATCGTGACGATTATATTTACACTAAAGAGAGATCGAATGCCTGCAAATTGTTGAATACACTACACAGTAAGTACATGCAAGATAAAGATAAATTTATTAACACATTGATGAGCATTGAAAATGAATATATTGATCCTAATATTCAGCAAGTAAAAAGACATTTTACATCCGAAGAATTCTGTGATGCAATAGCCAGAGTATACACCCAAGTCAGACCAGATGATGTGATAAATTTATTTGATATAATCAAAGAGGATCACGCAACACAATCGTGTGTTGCCGACATGTCGTGCTTCTGTTGCCTAGTGAAGAGGTTTAATAGTAGAAACATTAATGAGAATGGCACCAACTATACTTACGTAAGCAATAAATTTTGGAAAAGTAACAATGAGGATAGCAGCGTCAATCTGCTGAATGGCTGCATAAACCCAGAGAGTAGTAGCTCTAATGATTATTTGGGTAAGCAGGTGTTGGGTACGTTGGCGAGGGAGAAGAAAAAGAAGGATGATCAATTGTGGGGAGAGCAGGGCGACTGCCAGACAGATATTACCGGCAATATTGCGCCGTATATCAAGTATTGGCACGATATCTCATTGCCGGCGAAGGTGGTTGATACTGCTAAGAAGCCTATTGGTAGTAATATATTTAGTCAAAGAGATACATGTAGTGCTGCGACTGCAATTCATGTCCTTTCTGAAATACGCGATCTGCCCACACCCAAGACTTGCAGAGGCACTTTAAAAGTAGAATTAATTAAATCAAATAATGTCAAGGTACCATCAATAGATATTCCGCCACCACCACCCCTAGACGATTCGGCGCTTTGTTACCTAGAGACACCGCTAGCTGCAGGAGGTGTGGAATCTAAATCACATCGACATGTAAAGGATGAAGGAAAATTCTATGATCACAAAGAGGTTGTAATCCAACCGAGGGGATTGAAGTCGTTTGATATCACCATCGGTGAATTGAACAAAGCAACAGCCAGTGATTGCCTTCATTGGGGTAGTAGTAGCCGCAATACCATTGCATCGCCTAGACGATTGCACCACACACCCGCAGTGCAAGATATGCTGGTTGGTGACAACAAGAAACCAATGGATGTTATCTTATTCGGGAAGCCTTTAAGCAGCAATCAAAGCAAGAAAACGAATAAAAGATATGTGCACACCCATCATCCCAAGGCGACCATCGGCTCGTTACTGGGCAATCCAAACGACGCGCCGCGAGCCATGTCGCCCATCAAGAAATCGCACAATTTATTGATTGAAAAATCATTCGAATCAATGAAAAGCGCATTAATTTTAGAACCAGTTGCTGATTCTGCTTAAAGACAAGACCGGCGACTGTGGTAGGCAGCGTAACGGTTATGTAGTGACGTATTTTTAATGTATTATGTATTATTTACAATAACATCGTTCTTAAGAATTTAAAAAATCAAAGGGGTCGTCTTTGGCCGACGGCTTCATAACGCTGTTCACCTGCTGCATAGGCGGTATGCTCATGGTGGGCGGTCTGTAGCCGCCGTTATTATTTAATTCAGCAAAATTTTGACCAACACCAGGTTGGTTGTATGAATTGTATCCCATTCCCGAGTACGCCGGCTGTGAACCAGTCATACTGTTGTACGTCGTCTGCGGCGGTTGATACATGCCTTGACCACCCCCTTGTGGAAACGATGGATTGTATCCATACGTATTACCACCCGCACCCAATGAACTGCTCAACTTCGCTATCTGCTCTTGAGTCTGTTTTATCTGCGCCTCCAACGAATTAGATGCTGCTAGCGGAGTCGGCTGGACTGGTGGGGTATATCCTGAATGATAACTACTACCAGGGATGGTGTTCGATGCTGTCCCATATGCACTGGATGTACTCGCTGTTGGAGTAGCTTTAGTTAATCCAGCAAAGATATCTATACTAGATGATACCGAGGAGGACGATGCAACTGGTGGGGGACTAATAACAGGGATCGGGGTATTACTGGGCTTGCTAGTAGAGTACGCACTTGATGAAGCAGCTATAGTAGCCGTTGATAAAAAGGCGCCATTATTAGGAGCCACCGCAGGAACAGAGTTCAAATTCACTGGTAGCTGCGGTGCAGGCATCGAGGGCGGAGGAGGCGGGACATTACTGATAGTAGGCACTTTCGGGGTGTTGACATTGTACGTTGTTGGTGTCTCAATAGCTTTTTTATTATTAAGTAAAATTGCTTTGGCACCAGCAAAAGGGTCAATCATGTTCTCACTCATTGAAATGGTATCCTGTCCCATATTTATGGGCGGCATGCCGAGCTCAGACGTACGCAACGTGATCACTTTCATCAGCATTCTGCGCACTAAGCTAACGGTCAACTCGAATTGTTGCTTATTCAATGATCTATCAATTAATAATGGTTGTATCGTAGGTAATATTTGTGTGGCAATGTACTCCACACCCACACTCTCTGCTGCTGTCTCATAATTCCCTACCACACACATCGAAACGATGGGATCGCTCTCCTTCTCTTTGATATACTTCAACGAGGGAAGGATGTTGGACAAAATGTAGTGGCGGTCTAGTCGGTGGGATATTAATGAAATAAAGTATAATGCAACCGCTTTCACTGCGGGCTCGGGGTTCTTACAAGCCTCCTTACACGCCTTCGGTACAATCTTATCCGTTAATCCATTCTGATCAATTGCTTTATGAACCGCTTCGTCGCATAGTATCTGTAGGCACGAGGTCTGCACCCCAATATGCTGCTTATCGAGGCAGTTGCTGAACAGCTGCAGCACATGCTGGTAGAAGAACGCGGAGTCGAATGTGCTTTGGATGAACGATATGTTTTTCAAGAACGTTAACATGGTTTCGGCGGGATTTGTTATGGCTAAACCTTGCGCAATAGATGGACCCGCTATTTTTTGGTATGTTAATGCAGGTAACTTGGTACTAATATAGGTGTGTACCGGGAAAACATACAACCACAATGCAGAATTTGCAGCACAAAGCTTACATATTGCGGGGAGTATCGCTGTCTGCAGAATTCTTGCGGGAAATGGACCAAGTTGCGACGGTAATCCCAGTAGAATGCTGGATTGCGTGCCGATATCACGCGTTTGCAACGTGTCTATGCTCTTTAGCACCGCCAACGAACCGGTGATGAAGTATTGATGATTCATCAAATCCACTGCTGAATAACGGCTAGATGTATCAGGTTGAATCATTCCTTTGATGAAGCTACTGACACCTTGATTGACAAATGAAAAATCTAACACGGGAATGGTGTTTCTAACGGCAGTTTCGTGCAATAACGCATTGTTGCCTTGTATATTCAATGTTGGTATGTGTGTTCTCATAGGTGAATCCATGGACACACTGCCTTTTAGATTAAATTGATAAACCTCATAAGCCAGCATCCCCAGCGAGAATATGTCCGAAGTCGGGGTTAGATATCGCACGTTAGCATTGCTGTATCCACCGGTGGTCAGCTCTGGGGCGCTATACCTAACGTCAGGTTCTAAGCGAGGCAGCACCGCGGTTGTGGTACACGGTTTCAAGAAGTAGGGAGATGCTAGTCGCAAGTTATCCGAGCCTTCATGAGTGAGTGAGTGAGTGAGTGAGTGAGTGAGTGAGTGAGTGAGTGAGTGAGTGAGTGAGTGCTTTACCTTGTTGGAATGACAAAGCTAATCCAAATCCACAGAGTTTCCAATGTCCATCTTGAGTAATAACAATACTTTCAGGGCATAAATTTAAATGTAATTTTCTTTGAACTGTATGAAAATATTGCAATCCTTCTACAATATTAAGTATTCCTCTACTCATTTCTAACTCACTAAGAGTATTGCCAACTTCAAAATGTTGAGCATGTAATTGTCTTCCATTAGCTATCTCGAAAAATTGGGACAGCAAATCCGCTAATGAACATATCACTGGCTCGGTAGTGAATACTAGCGCAGTTTTGCCGTCTTCAATAATCTCTTTTATTTGGACAATTGACGATGGGCACATCCCGCATTCTTTCATTATCGACATGTCCTTCTTCATAATTTGAAATATTTGCTCGATCACCGCCTTGTCTGTAACGGGAGTTTTCTTTTTGCCTAAACAAATATTTCGTTAGGAATCGACTAAACTGTAATGACAGAAGATTGAATTGTTACCTAAATCAGCCTTGTCAAATGTCCACAGAGTAATATCTTCATTGTTTTCACGATTTTTGCCATTTCTTAGTTCCCAAAATGAGCAGTGTCCAGCTGTACCAGTTGCTGCCTTGGGTACATCGCACTTCTTCGCTATGGCATTCCCCATCTATTACTACCTGCGACTGCGACACTCACTCACTAAGTTAAACTACCTCACGTTAGTCTCACTCGTTGGGTAATTTGACTCAAATT
>JACCDO011421390.1_pt1 | contig 11851 bp, 7 predicted proteins | sample 7446101 | NCBI WGS metagenome assembly JACCDO01 (sample SAMN15323440, study PRJNA562643) | freshwater metagenome | isolation source: river surface water | place: USA:Blue River Watershed | collected 2017-08-16 | reverse complement strand
CGAAAACGGAATGAGTAAAAATTACGGTAATAGTTTTAAACATACAGTGTTTTGGTGATATTTATATTAGGGTTGCTCATCGATTGTCCGTTTTGCCAGAGTCTTATTTGACTTACTAGTAATTCTACTTCATTTTGAAAGCGAACCAATTGATCATCTTTGTCCTTCAACTCTTGGTTATACAACGATTGCATTCTTGTTAACTCCATTTTTGATGCAATTTTACCTTCATCAATGACACCCATAAGCTCTTTTTCACGTCGTTGTAACCGATTTTCTAGTATACTTAACTGATTTTCCATGGCTAAGAATTGGGCCATTTGAGGTGTTGTTGGTTTGTTACTATTGAATTTTAGTGTATTAACTTCATTCATTAGAGCTTGACAGCGTAGCTCTTCCTCATGTAGCCGTTGCAGCAATAACTCTTTATCAGTATTAAATTGTTGAATTTGTTGATATAATTTATCTTTTTCATTGTGATTTGTGGTATCCATGTCACGTAACCTGGCAGCGACACGGACTTCCACTTCTTTCTCAATATTCACATCGTTATTAGCAGCAGCAACAACTGGTGGTGGAGGTGGTGGTGCTTGTGAGTAGTATATAGGTATGACAGCTGCTTGTGCTGGTTCAATGGTGGCAGTTGGTGATGATTTTAACACCTCTAACTCATCCTTAACAACCTTGTATTCTTTCTTAGATTTACTCAACTCTTCTGCTGTAGTTACTAACTCTTGTTCTAACGCACTTAACCGTGTTTCATATTCATGTTGAAGTTTTTCTAAATCATACTCATCCTCTGCAAGTGCTGACTCCTGGCTACTGCCACGCTTCAACGCCCTCATTTGATTCTCAGATTTAATTTTAATATCTTCAATTTTATTGGTATAAAAAGTTCTTAATTTCTCTATTTGATCTTCTAATTCCTTTATCCTGCCAATAGCTTGGTTTAAGGTCTTAATATTCTTGGTATCCACACCACTTGATGACGCGGTAGTCGTTGGAATCAATGATTTAGTAGATAATTCATTGATTTTTGTTTCATATTGTATCTTGACCTTCTCATGCTCTTGACGGAGACCACGTAAACGTCGTTCATAACCTTCTTTGGCATCAACTAACTCTTGTTTTAACTGTTCAATGTCTTCTTTTTCTTTTTTTCTTTCTAATTGAACTGAATCAGATGTTTTAGCAGCTCTTATCAATGATGCAACACTATCTGGGTTGCGCTTCAATATGCTTTCTTGTAATTCACCTATAGTCTTCTCTAACTCTTTAATTTTCTTAATATCACCTGGGTTACGACTACCATACTTGGCTTTGCTACTACCGGTAATATTTCCACTTCCACTTGTTACATTATTACTACTTTCAACATGATCATGTGTATCACTAACTGTGTTGTGGGGATCTGCCACTGCAAGCAAGGTATTGATAGCTTTCAGGTCCATACCTCGTCGTCGTAATTCTTTTTTTAATAAATTAACTTTTTCATTCAACATATTACGTGCTGATTCACTTTGTTCAATTAATTCTTGATTTTCTGAAAACCAGGCTAATTTTGTCTTTAATTCCTTGACCTCGCTCTGATGCGCAGCCTTGATATCTTCAATACTATGCTCTTTTTGTACTTGTAATTGCTTTGAATTATTATTTTTATTATTCATTTCTGTTACTAGTTGACGGTAATCAGCACGTAGCTTCTCAATGGTTATAGTTAACTCTTTTTCTCTTACACCAGCACCTGCTTCCGCATCAGCTAGTCTTTCACGTAAAGCACGAATAGTTGCATCAGTTTCTAATTCTGCACGTAATGCATCAGCACTTTTGCGGATAATATTAACGTCACCCGTTACACTTCCAGTGCTTGTGTGGGCATTGTCACTGATGACATGAGTAGCGTTACGTAGTTTGTTTAACTCTTTGTTTAGATGCTCTGTTTGATCAAAGTAGGTTGCTTTGCTATAGTTAGACTCGAGTTGACGTTGTTTTTGTTCCTGCACTAACTTCTCATTCTCCTTCTGATATCCATATACAAGTTTCTCTAGATTATTTATTTCACTCAATAAATAATCATATTCACTCTTCTTGATGCTAACCATCTCCTCTTTTTCATCAGATTCGGTGCTTTTAAATTTCTTTAGCCGGTCCATGAAACGAGCTGGTGGTGGCGCCATTAGCTGCATTTGTTTCAACTCCAAGATTGTTGCTTTCATTTGATCAATTTCTTGTTGTAATTGTACTTCTTTATTCGTCATTCGATCTAACTCCGTCTTAGTCATTACTACTGTGTCCTTCGCACTAGTGTTATCATAAGCTTCTAATAATGCTGCTCTAGCTAACGACTCTCTTAACTGAACTGCTTCTTCACGTTGTTTGATTTCTATCTCTTTATTATGCAATAATTCTCCTTTTGTTTTCAGTTGCTTTATAGTATGATCAGCTGCTAATGTAATAGCAGATTTATCAAATGAAGCCGATCTATTACCAACTTTCCAACTTAACACTGCACTATCCTCAGTTAGTTCTTCACCATCTGCTTTCTCCGCATGGTGGTCGTTGTGGGTCTTGACATTACTCTTAGACTGACGCATTCTAGTAGGAGGAGATGCATCTACTAACGACCTTGATGGCTTACTATTATTGCGTGGTTGTTTGTTACTTGCTTTATGCTTTTCAAGGTTTGCTCGTATTACATTTTCAATATCAGCCTTGTTGGTCTTCAACGTAACCTTGACTTCATGTTCTAACTCCTCAAATCGCTTAGCTAACTTCGCAGTACCTTGTTCTAGTTTACTAACTAATTTAGAGTCGAGAGCTTGTTCACGACGCGCTGGTGCACTCACGGGACTCACTCCTTTTTCTTTCAACCGTTGATTCACTTTAGCAAGTGTTGCAACAGCTTGTACATTACGGGGCTTGGTACCATGAGGTATATTTTGCGTGTTACGTTGAGAGCCAGCAGTGGCAGGTCGGATTGTATTTGTTCTAGAGCCACGTGATATAACAGCACTCTTTGAACGTCTATTTCTACCAACATCCTCGTAGTCTTCACTGTCGTCAACATCACTTCCATCTGCAGGATAAAGTTCTCGTTTTTTCTCAACTCCAATAATATTGATTGGATCAGGTGGTTGCACAGGCAAAAACACAGCTGATGCATTGAATTTTACATCAACTGATTGTTTTGGTAGGACATTAGATGAATCAGTTGAACCACCTTCCTTCAACTCGTCGCCATCTAGAATAGAGATGTCATTGCGATCTTCATAGCGCGAAGCACCGTATCCACTATGTGTCAAGGCTGATCTATTGCCTTGGATGTGGATGACTGAGTTTGAGTTGGATAATGATTTTTGTGTGGTAGAAATATCTCGTGCGGAGGTCTCTTTCGCCTTTGATTCTACAACAACTGCTTCACTTATAACAGAGTGGGTATTATTTGCACGTAAGTCATCAGAAACATCAACTGATTTAGTAACTGTCTCAGTGACTTGGTTAACTTCAACTTCAGCTTCAGTTTCATCATTGCTATTAGAAAACACAGTTGATGTATTAACTGGTGGAGGAGCAGGTGAAATCGATCTATCCTTGGAATAATCAGCAACCAACTCACTGTCATGCTGTTCAGTCATTGATGCATTAACCATCGAGTCAGAGTTACCAATGCTGAATGTATTCTTCTCATCCGCATCTTTATCCGATGCATTATCAACTGCAACTTCAACGTTACTCTTAGCATTTTTATCATCACTTTCTCGTGTAATAACTCTGTCATCAGCTTCAACATTAGTCATTGTATCCTGCTTCTCATCGTCGTTATTGTCATCATCTTGCTCGTTATCACTACTAGAATCTTCATCGCTTCTACTACTTTGACTGTTATCAACGTTCGTTTCAGTGACTTGAGCTGTTGGCACTTCAAAAAGCTTCGATGAGTCAACCGAGAGCCATCTTTGCTTGATTTCCTCCAAGCTATTACGTCTTGATATATCCTCTTCATAATTTGAAGGTTTTGCTGTCTCAACTGCACTTGGTTCTTGATCTTCAAAATCATCATCATAATCATCATCATCCTTCTTAGCATTTTCAACAGCTTCATCGCTATCACCACTGTCGGATGAGTCTCCATCACCTGATGATGGTCTTTTATTCAATTTATTACTAGATAACATTTTATATAAATCACCATCAGATTTTTCAACAGAACTATACAATACACCACGATCATCTCCACTTTTATAAATGGAAGATAATGCAGAGGAAAATACGCCAACACCATGTGTATTATGTTTACTTCTACCATGTACTTCAGGAGAAGAGGAAATTTTGCTAGGTGGTCCTGCAGTTAATTGAGCGGCAACATCAGAGTTAATCGACATACGGCGACGTCTATCAGAGGTTTTCTCTTTAGCTTTTCTAGCAGCAATTGCACCTACTTCCAAATCAGCAGCAGAAATATCCAAAGAATCTCCGAATGAACTATCACCAAATGAACTATCACCTTCATATACTGATCCTGGTGATTTAAATGCCTGTTTTGAAGGTTTTGATTCATCATTATTTATAGCAGAAGTATTATCGGGAGAATTAATTCCTTGCATAATATCTGCCCAATCAGACTTCCAAGACTCACTCACACTAGGCTTAGATGCCTCTAATTTTGCTTGACGATCTAATTTCTCATTTTCTTGTTTTCTACTTTTCTCCAATATATCTTTCATTCTATCTTCTTTAGAAAGATATAAATTTTGTGATGATCTTTGTGAGGACACTGAATCGCGAGCACTAAAGCGATCGGTTGAGCCATACTTCTTTGTCATTGGTGGTGACTGATCGGAATCATCATTTGATATATCAAAATCATAGACATCATCAGCGGGTGGTTTGGAACCACCACCACCTCTTCGAGCATAAGATTGGGAGGGAGAGGACTCAGATTCACTACTGCTCCAATTTCGATATCCAAAATTATCCATACTACCACCACAATCGCAGATTACTGCGTTATTTTTTAATTTGGGTGAATTTATTTTTTGAATTTTTCGAATGAGTGATACCGGCACCGAGTTGCAGTGCTTCTTCTTGGATCTCTTTGGATTTTGAGATTGATGCATATGAAGTAGCTTCTCTGAATGCTTTTATTAATATTTGAACGCTCGCAAAAGGCACGAACTTATTTCCCTGGTTCTTGATGCCTGGGAGGAGTCGGAACTTGGAGAATTCCATGTCGGATACAAAATTCTGGGTTCAACCGATCTAAAAGATTGTAAGTTCACAGAGGGGTGGTTATGCAGTGGTTGCTGCTGTTAGTATGGATATCTGTGGGAACATGCTTAGTACATCGAAGTATTGATTCAAAGCGGACAATAACCTTGCATTCACAGTTACCAACAGATGTTGGTAGAGGAGAGTGGGATGATTGGAACGGAGATGCATATGTTACAGATGAGTACATGCCGGAAGACGATGACGATGTTATTGTGTCTGCATCGCTCTTGAGTGCCGCAATGAAGCAATCAAATCTTTATAATAATACAAAGGCTCTACAAAGTACATTTGAAAAAAAAGGTGTTCACTTTAATATTCATGATGAAATAATTGATGAATCAATAGATAGTGATGTGCGGACTGATGATCCGCCATTCATACCAAATGATAATATAATTACAGAGTTTAAATATTCGCCATCAGCTTCAAATATTGAAAGATGGAATGAAGATCCACCATATTTTGACGAAAAAGAAATTTTAAGTGATGAAGAATATGCTGCAATAAGCGCAACAAAACAAGCTTTACCCCCAAGCTCTGATCTAAACGCAAAACCAAATATTGACTACAATAGCGACAATAATTTCCGCACAGGTTCTAATGAAGTAAATCCATTAAAAAAAATCAGAAGTATATTTTCTCTTCAAGATACCAACAATAGTGAGAATAATGTCAGCAAAAAGCTCAACCGATTAACGGCGATTGCAATGGGTATACTTATATTACAAGTAGTTATTATATTGAAATGAATAGATTGTATTTATAATATCATAAATTATATGTGAAACCTTTACCATAAAGTTCGTTCCAGTTGTAATCACTCGACCTATTTTCTATACTGAATGCTTCATATAGCCGTTGAATATCATTATCATCAGATTTGTCAGTCCTATTATTTGTTGGAGCTCCTTGTCCAACTAATTTTGTGTGTATTATTTCATTAGTGTTTATGTTTATAGTGTCTGATTTAAAGGTGCCGATGGTTCGAAATGTAAGAGATATACGCTGTTTATTATATAGCAACTCATCTGGTTGCTTCATAGAATCAATTCTATTGTTTGCTTTTATACCGTGGACAAAGTGTTTGTTACTTTCAGGTCCCAATATAAATAGACTATTATGGACTAATCTGATCCGCTGAATATCTCTATTATGATCATTTCTATCATTGCGCTTTGGTCGTAACATTAATGTTCTAGTGCAACCAAGAGAAAAATTTACAATTAAAGAATCATGAACAATATCTAGTGTTTTATCAGCATGCTCTCCAATGAAGTCTTTGTCATCCCGATAATATTGTATGAGACAATGATTAAAATCTTCTCTTCTACCAAGTGTGGCATATATTCTATCTTCAATTTTTCCTTTTATTTCTTTTATCGTTTCAGTAAACGGCATTAACTTTGGGGTGCATTCATCATCATCAACAGGATGACGATATATGGGATATTCAACAACTTTTACACCTTGTACATTTGGTGTAGACTCGCTAAAATGTCCTTGAATCGACACAAGCCTAGAAACCGTACCACCTTTGAGCCTAAATTGGCCAAAATTTGTTTCATTTTTAATAATCTCAAAGCATTCCGAGGCAGCAAAAGACTCAAGAATATTCTCTAACAAAAATGAATCTCCTCGTCCATATGCCATTATGAATTATAAACGAACTAGATAGAAACCAGGAAATGTAACATCTAACATTTGAAGAGTACCTACTCTATAAATTATAAATGAACTAGATAGAAACCAGAAGACGTGGCATCTACCATAGACGTTGTCCAAACTTCCTTTTTAGTTTTTCGGTTTGGTTTTTGGCGAAAAAATTCCGAATTTTAAAAATCTCCACGTAAGTCTTCCAAATGATCGCCACTGGATTTCTACTAATAATTCTATGTGTATTACCTCAAATACATGCTTATAAAACATCGCATAATAATATCCTTAGCAAGTTAACTGCGTTCTTTGTCACAGCGACAGTGTTATCGTCTCCTGTACCTGCAACTGCACAAATACCAAGTATTGATGATTTTTACACTACCTCTGGTACAGTAATTAAACCTAAAGTCACTGTTGTGCCACCCATAGAAGACATATCATTGAATACTTTAGATGATTTTAAAAAAATATTAAATAAATTAGAAGTTTTATCAACAAATGAAAAATGGGATGACGTTATCACTATTGATAATAAGATTAAAAAAATATTCAGTGACAAGTCGATATTACCTAGTGGTGTGAAGGATGATATTCTCTTTGACATTGGTTCATTGAATGATTTAAGTATACAAAATAGGATAACATATTTTTCCAAAGAAGATTTGAAGCAAATATCTGGTTTAATTAATGATAACAGTGATGGAGAAAGTACAAAGAATGAGGAGGCCATTAAAGAGGCATTGCAAATCATTCAAGATATTAGAAAATTACTTAACTGATATATTTATGAATAGTATTCATCGGTTTAAGGTATATTAATTATGGAGCTTAATACTTAAGCATCTAATATTGACGATACTTGATTAGCACATAAAGATAGGTTACTTGACGGGGACACACGATATTGAGATATAATTGCAAGATTCATGTTCATGCTGGACCTTTTTTGTGTAGTTAGCACATCATTCTTAGAGGTTATATCCAAACTTATCCAACAATAGATTGTACTTTTATTACTTTATTATACAGTTTTTGACAATAAATACATAGTTTTACTTCTTATCTTGCTTTTTAGCAGTTAAAAAATAGTTTTCTTCTGCCAGTCTCTTGTTGGTGCTCTGCAACTCTTCGATTACAACTTTAGATTTAGCTAATTCAGTCGATAAATCCATTATTTTCTTATCTTTAGTGTCTAATTTACGCAAGTATCCTATCAACGAATATAAATGATCGAATAAGAATGATTTAGATATGGAAATGAGATATGGATATACCTTGTATGATACTGTCATGCTGCTTAGTCATATTATCCATTTTATCTTCTAATATAGCATAATTCATTCCTTTCACTGGAATATCCCCATTTTTACTATTGACAAGTAACTCTTCTAGTGATTGTATTCTCTTTCTTAAAACTGATACTTCAATAGCAACCAATGGATCCACTAATGTTTTGTATGATGCGCCTTCAATATTATGCAAACTACTCATTGCCTCACTTAAAAATGATTGTAATTCTAATAACTTTTGTTCAGTCTCCATCACCGCAGTATCCTTTTTCATCTTTTTGCTTTCTCTTTCCGCCATTGTAACTACTATCTTCTACCTGATTCCTTGGTGTTTTTGAGTTTTCCAGGTTTGCAACTTTGGTCTTCACAGACCGGCCTACCTGTGAGCAGCAAACGAATGATTCGTTTATATTTTATAAGCTATCTTTGCATATTTCCCCCAACAATTAGTGCTATGTTCCGAGGAGTAATCACTTCTATTCTTTTCTCTTGTATAATAATTTTGATTGAACATTAGGCCGGTGATGGTTTGAAAACAGTGATCGCCACAGGGAATACTACCAGGTGCAGGAATGCATTTAGTTTTGTAGATCCAACACTATTCGTCACTAAGTACTTGGTATTTATTGAAAGTGATTGAAACAAATTGAGTAAGTAGTGATATCTTGTGTGTCATTCTTGTTTGATTGCCTGCTGTTGGTTGTAAATCACTGAAACATCATTATACTGTAACTAACTACGAAAGGATGTTGAGATTCCGCGCAATATTACCATTAATGCGTCACAATGTAACTAGTTATCGATGTAATAGTACAATTCGTAATGTAGGCGTAGTTGCTCATATTGATGCTGGTAAAACTACTACTTCGGAACAAATGTTATTTCTGTGTGGGGAAACAAAACAAGTTGGAAGAGTTGATAGTGGCGATACAGTAATGGACTTTTTACCTCAAGAACGTGAGAGAGGAATTACAATATCATCAGCCGCAATATCATTTCAATGGAAGAAACATGATATTAATTTGATTGATACACCTGGACATGTAGATTTCACTGTAGAAGTTGAAAGATCTGCAAGAGTATTAGATGGTGCAATAGTAATAATAGATGCAGTATCAGGCGTTCAGTCACAAACAAGAACTGTATGGAAACAAACTAGGAAACAAAATATACCTGCAATAGCATTTGTGAATAAGATGGACAGAGATGGGGCATCATTTGAATACGCAATAGAATCAATAAAAAAGAAGTTAAATGCTAATCCTATCCCTATTCAGTACCCTCTTGGAGTGGAGTCGTCATTTCATGGTGTTGTTGATTTGATTTCCATGACAAAAGTACTGTGGGATAACAGTCCCTCGACATCTAGAACACCAAAACGTGCTAAAATTGAAGAATTAACCAAAAATGATGAGATATATAACGATTTATTAGCAGCTAGAAGAAAAATGATAGACGGAATAGCGGAGCTCGACGAAATTATGATGAATAAATATTTAGAAGATACTTCTGATACCTTGACAAGTATAAGTGAGAAGGATATAATTGAAGCAATACGGCGATGTACCTTGCAAGGTAGTATGATTCCCGCTGTATGTGGTGCATCACTACGAGGGAAAGGAGTTGAGCCAATACTTGATAGTATACTAGCATTTTTACCATCACCGGAGGATAGACCAGCTAGTATTGCACTGAATAAAACAAATAATACCAAGAAACCAGTGGCTTTTGATAGTAAAGATTTCTGTGCTTTGGCATTCAAAGTTGTTCATGATCAGAGCAGAGGCCCCTTAGTGTATATACGAGTGTATTCTGGTCAATTAAACAATAAACAAGTCATTCACAACTCCAATAGAAATAGTAAAGAGCGAGTAAATCAGTTATTAGCAATAAGCGCCTCTGATTTTACGAATATAGAAACAATATACTCTGGTCAAGTCGGTTGTTTAGTAGGTTTAAAGGACACGAGAACTGGAGACACGCTAGTTGTCGAGAAAGGACCGTTGCAGAATTACATACTTGATGGGTTAACCATCCCTAAATCAGTGTATTCATTAGCAATTGAACCAGAAAAATCATCGCAACAAACAGAGTTGGTAGAAGCATTGAGTATACTAACTCTTGAAGATCCCTCCTTACACGTAGAAATAGATAAAGAAAGCGGTCAAACTATGTTGAAAGGCATAGGTGAACTGCATTTAGAGATAGTTATAGATAAGTTAAAGCGGCAATATGGCATTGAAGTGTCGACGGGGAAGGCATATATTGCATATAGAGAGAGTATCAATAGTAGCAGCGGTAGTGTAAGTAAGTATTTTGTTTATGATCGAATGAGTAGTAGCAAACGTATGTTTGCAGCTATTGAAATTGAAGTAACTCCTACAGGGGTAAATGAAGAGTGTGTTGTTACTATTAATGAAGCATTGAAGAAGTCATTAAATGGGGAAGAGTACACCAGTCTTGCTGAAGGTTTTACTAATGCATTAAGCAGAGGACTACTCGGTTATCCAATTGTTGGTTTGAATATAACCGTTAAGAAGTTAGACAAAGATCAAGATACAACATCTGGTGCTATAAGAGCTTGTGCATCAATGATCGTAAGTAATTTACTCAAAGAATCCGATTATCATGAACTACTTGAACCCTATATGCTCCTAGAGATTGAATTACCCAGTACGTACGTAGGTGATGTGTTATCAGATATTACAGTAAAACGACGGGGACATATCAGAGATCTAAGCACCAAAGACTCTATTAATATAATCAATGCAGATGTTCCACTATGTAAAATGTTAGGTTATGCTACTACAATAAGATCACTCACACAAGGTGAAGCCATTTTTTCAATGGAATATGTTGACCATCGTCCAGTAGACCTGGCCACCGCAAAGAGCGATCTTAGTAACTAGTTTAAATTATTATTACTAATGTTAAAGAAATTATATGGATTTTGCTTTTGTACTAGGGACAGCTGGAGTATCGCCATAAGAACTAGCTTTAGTAGGACGTCCCAACCATGACAGTCCCATCGACACAGCGTAATCATCGAGTTATTTAAAATGTTTTACATCTCCATACGGCAACCATCGTGAAGCCTTTGCAAACTGGATATGGAATCTAAATTGTCAACCAGCTTTTTTACTACCACCGTCAATGAAGCGGTGGTTAAGTATATCGAAGACGATACCTCTCCGAATAATCATGAGCTGCAACTGCCTCGGGGGGGAATTTCGTGCTGCAACTGCCTCGAAATTTTCCTCCCGAGGTAGATGCAGCAGACATGATTATTCGGAGAGAAAGATATACTCAATTGCCGCTTTATTAATGGTGATAGTAAAAATAAAGTGGAAGACAATTAAGAGATATCCAGTTTGCAAAGATTTCGCAATGGTTTCCGTGGATGTAAAGCATTTAAAATACTAGATGATTATGCTGTGGTCAAAATGGTTTTCAACCCTACCGGTACCGAAAACAGGCCCTCAAAAACACTCCTACCTATATAGATATGAAAAAATGGGTGCGGAGACCAGTAGGGAGCTATTCACTGCTGAGATTCCCACATCTCTTCGATGTATCTATCCATTTTTAAGTGAGGCACAAAAAAATATTCAACATGCACAAAAAGCGGCAAGTTT
>JACCDO010776408.1_pt1 | contig 11852 bp, 7 predicted proteins | sample 7446101 | NCBI WGS metagenome assembly JACCDO01 (sample SAMN15323440, study PRJNA562643) | freshwater metagenome | isolation source: river surface water | place: USA:Blue River Watershed | collected 2017-08-16 | reverse complement strand
GGTCTGCTTCGATTTTCTTGTTTTCTTTAGGTGTGTTTTTGGGTGGAGGTGGCGCTGGTAATGAATGCTTAGGTGTGATGGGTTTCTCTTGGACAGGGATGAATTCAATACCGCTCTTTCTTGGCGCTTCTTTGGGTGGAGGGGGTAATGATATCTTGGGAGTTGGAGGAGGTAATGATATTTTGGGTGTTGGAGGCGGTAATGATATCTTGGGGGTTGGAGGCGGTAATGAATTCTTGGGAGGGATTGGCTGTTTCTCTTGGAAAGGAATAAACTCAACACCACTCTTCCTTGGTGCTTGAATAGGAGGGGGAATCGCAATTGATTGTTCGATACTTCTGGATATATTTGGGATTTGGGCTGGTTTAAATTTGTCCGCAAAATTAATATGTAATTCCCTAGGACTAGGCATGGGTTTGGGGGGATCAGATAGTTCTTGATTTAATCGATCGAGTTCTTCAAAATTCTCTGTAAACCCTACCTTAGCTTGTTGAGTCTTAGGTTTTTGATAGGCATTATGCTTTGGGTCTATCTTGATTTTTTCTTGGGTATTAGGGCGAATGATTTCTTCTTGAATAGCAATATCAATGCCTTGAGTACTTGTTTTTTGGCTTTTTTGAGCTTTCCATCTTTCTTCAAGGCTAGTTTTGCTCATCTTTTATCTCATTTCAATCTTATCCTTTATGTCGCGATCTAAGGTCATTTTGGGATAAGGTAATTGTTCAAAAAGCAAACGAATTGCATGGAAGGATGGGGCGATATATAGGTAAACTTCTTTACCGATTTCATTTTCATACATTTTGATCACAGATTCAACTGTTTGATCTTTGCTTTCCCAAATATCATCGATTTTTGCGACCCAAAGTTTATTTTGTTTTTCACAATCATATAATTCACTTTGCATGGACAACTTCATTTTTTGATCTTGGGGCAATACCTTCCCTTTGAGATAGATCACACCTTGAATCTCGGGGACACAGAGTTCTTTGATATCTTCTGATTTACTGTTCAGGGCTTGAAAATCGATGTCTTTGGGGATTTCTGAACCAGCGATTTCTTTGAGTAAAAAATCTCGATGTTGATTGATATAACGTTGTGTTTGAATGCCCCATAATTGTAATAATTGTTCTGTATGAGCATCGCTTTGTGCTTCTACATACAGTGCCAATCGAATCAGGGATTTTTTATATTTTTGATCATAGTGATCGACTTGATATAAGACTTGTCCACTCGCCCCACAAGCGATCATCAACCCAGAGATCATCAATAATAGAGTTCGTTTCATCAAGGTTTTAATCATTTTTATCTTCTGTTTGCTCTGATTTGATCAAAGTAAGGAGTGATGGCATTAAGGCAAAAGAGACAAAGAGCGTGGCTAACATCCCTAAACACGCCAAAGATCCCATGGATTTTAATCCTTTGTGAGAGGCAAACAATAAAGCTGCCCAACCTGCAAGGGTTGTGAGTGTAGAACATGCCACTGCTCTACCCACAGAACGCAATGCTTCTAAAGGTCTAATGCCTTCTCTAAATCGATGAATAAAATACACACCATGAGACACACCATAACCAACAAGAATGGGAAATACCACCATATTCATGAGATTCAGATGCACAGAGAATAATACCATTAAACCTAGCATTGAAGATACCCCTAGCAAGAGAGGGAATAATGCGATGAGTACATATTTAATGCGTCTTAAATCGATATACAAAATGATAAAAAGCAAAAGACTTGTTAAAAATACTGTAAATTTCCCATCCCAAAGAATGGTTTTGGTGAGTTTAGAAAAGAGCACTGGCATACCAGCAGCATAATAAGCTTCTTGGGGGGAAATTTTAACTTCTTCGATTTGCTCAGCATATTTCAACATGTTTTTACCATCCCAAAGATCCACAGCACTATACAAGAGTGTCAAATATCCATGATTTTCGGGTTGGGCGCTGGGTAGATTCTTAAAGGATTGTTGATAATAGGCTGGTAGATCTTCGAGTTGAAAGGGCACTACTTCTAGCATCTTTAAGCTGAGCTTTTTTTGATATGCTTCATATTCTTTTTGATATTGTTGGTATTGATCAGGCAATTTGGCATTTTTGATCGATTCAATCACTTTAGGATCTAATTTCTCAAGTTCAGTTTTCCATGTATGCAAGATTTCAGCATTTGCTTTTTGCTGTTCCAGATCTGGCAAGAAAGAATAGAGAGAAAGCACAGTATCTACAGTATTAAAGTTTGGATTTTTCTTTTCAATTTCTGCCTTTAAAAATCGATATACCCTTTGCGCTGATTCAAGATCAGGTGTGTAGATCGCCACTGGATCTGAAGCAAAATGAAATCTTTGACTGATTTCATCTTGAATATCCACAGAAGGAATATGATCTACCATGAGCGCCCGAGTATTGTATTCAAAAGGCACCAAAGGCGCAAAAGCAGATAGCAATAAAACCACTACCCCAGAAAGTCCTAACCAAAGCTTGGGTTTTTGAATTTCTTGGGTTTTGGTGGCTTGATGATCGATATTTTGATCATTACCTTGAGTGTCTTTGGCTTGAGCATCAATCCCTAAAGTTTTAAAAGCAAGTCTAGGACTGATTTGGTAGAGCATAAACAAGGCTGTAGGTGCCCAGATATAAATGCTAATACCAATCAATGCAATCCCTACAGCTGAAAGCAAACCGAATTGAGAAAAGCCTTTAAAATCAGAGGTCATCAATGAAAAGAATGAAGCACAACTCCCTAATGCAGAGATCACAGAAGCCCAACCAGCCCCCCTCAATGTTTTTTCCATCGATAATAGAAAATCCCCTTGATTTCCTTTGAGTTCATCTTGCAAACGATAGAGAAAATGAATCCCAAAATCAATCCCCAAACCCATGAGAATCCCCCCCAAAATGCTGGTAATCATATTGAGTTCACCAATGGCCAAAGCTGTGAATCCAAAGGTCAAGATCAATCCCAGTAAGGCGGCAAATAATACGCTTAATGCTGAAAAAATATGTTTACCAAAGAAAAGCAATAAGATGATCGCTACACCCAAAAGTGCAATTGAACTGACGGGTGCCAATGAATTTTTGATTTGAAAGGAATCATCATAATTTGTTTGATAAGTCCCTGTAAAACCATATTCAATTTTACCAGGTGTCAGTGCTGTTGTCGCATCTTCTATCAATGATAATTTTTGACCACTTGCCAATTGATAATCTTGAAATAACGCCCTAAGCCTCTCTACCAATGCCCCAGTTTTCTCAAGTTGATTAGAATCCCAAATGGGTTTAATCATCAGTAAAATCATTTGCTGATCGACACTGAGATAATAATCATCATCTATTCTTTTTTTCCCTACATTTCTATACTTATCGATAATCCCTTGTAGTTTTTGAATATCAAGTTTCACTGGCTCAGTTTCTTTGATCTCAAAGAAGAAAGGATCAGCGCGTTTTACTTCATCCTTGATTTTGGACATAATATCATTTTTGATGATTTGTAGATCTTCTGTTTTGAGGTATAACCCAGCCCGTTGTTGAACAAAAGACATATCAAGCTTATGAGAAACCTCTCTGATCTCTTTGTCTTGCGCTAACTTCAAAGCCAAATCATCTACCAAAGCTTTGAGTTCTTCTGCATTTTCTCCCCTAAATGCCACAGTCAAATGCCCTACCCCCCCGATCATATCAATAACACGCTTGAGATTCTTCACTTCCCTTAAATCCTGAGAAATCAAATCCAACTGATTGCTATTAATTGTTAAACTTGTTGCTTTCCATGCGCTGAGTGCAACTAAAATCAAAAAAAGCAATGCACATAAAAAAGGATGTTGAAAATTAAAATAAAGCCAACGCTGAAGTAGAGATTTATTTTGCATTTAGTTTTTGTGCTCTTTCTTTGATCGCTTTAAGTAAACCATCTAATCCATCTGATTTTAAAATCGGTAAGATTTGATCATCTCTGATTTTTTGTACAAATGAAGGTTCGTTTTGTATTTTAATATCCACAATCTTCCAAACTTGCCCGATTTCCTTAAGTTCAAAATCCACAGCGATTTCTTCTTTTTTGAGCTCATGTAAAATCACCAAAGTAACTGGCTGATGTGTAATCCCATCTACAATCTTGCTTTCTCCAATAATTGTATCTTCTAGGTATTTCAAATTGCTTCGGATTTTACCAAAAGCAATTTTGCCAAAAATCACAGAAAAATCACTGACAAAAGCTTTCTTCTGCTCATCATTCATCGTATCCCATACTTCAGATAGCAATCTCTTACTCTGTTCTTCAATCCCAAATGCCAATAAAGCATCTTGATCTTTTTCATAACGGATATTCTCCAAAGTCTGCTTGAGCAAATGCACAGAACCTTTGCTTTCTTTGGCTTGTATTTTTAGCTTTTTCTTGGGTGCTTTGTCTTGAGCTTGGCAAACCAAGGGCTGAGCAAATGAGCAAAAAATCACAATTAATGCAAAAAAATGAAAGGCTTTTTTGTATGATTGAAATGATGTAAGTGATTGAAAATGATGTAAAATTTTCATATAAACCTCTTAATATAGTAGAATTAAGCTATTTTTTTATTTTTTTATTTTCTTTTATTACGTTGATTCGCTATGTATAACTCAAAAAAAATGAAAAGTCTAGCATAACAAAAGAGTGATAAAATGGCTTTTGATATTGATGAATTGGTAAATCGTTCTGGCGCTGTCAAAATCGATGATTTGGATTGGGAAGGGGCTGCAAAAGCGGGTGTGACTGATGAAGAAGAAATCATTATCCGTTATATGGCAGATACTGAAACCCATACCATTATCTATATGAAAGATCTATTGGCAGGGCATTCTACAAAAGACCCAGATATCACTGCTTTTTTATCTGTATGGGTATATGAAGAATTATGGCATGGTAGAGCATTAGACCGTATTTTAGAAGCATCTGGCAGAGCCATTGATAAAAACAGAGCTGGGGACTTGATCAGCACAATGACTTGGAAAGAAAGATTTGAAGCTGTGCTTTCTCAACTCCTTGCTTCTTCTACCCCACATTTTATCGCAACTCACATGGCTTGGGGTGCACTCAATGAATTTACAGCAGCTGCATCTTATATGTCTTTGGCGAGAAAAACCCAAAACCCAGCGCTTAAAGAACTTTGTAAGAGAATTGCTGTTCAAGAGAGAAAGCACTATGCGTTTTATTATTCTCAAGCAGAAAAAAGATTAGCTAGTCCCACAGCCCAAAAAATTGCAAGAATTGCCTTAAATCGTTTTTGGGAACCTGTAGGCACGGGTGTTTCTGGCGCAGATAAACTCGGTTTAATTTCCACTTACCTCTTTGGTGATGAAGAAGGTTTTGGGGAAATTCAAAGAGCACAAGATAAGATTGCTCAATTACCAGGGTTAAGTGGTTTTTGTGAACCCACCAAGCAAATCCAAGGGATGATTGATCGTTATCGTGCGAATCATCATATTTCAGCATCTTAAAAAAATCCAAATATTCATTTTTTTACTGTTTCAAAAAAATTTAATACTTGTCAAAAAACATACTACCTTGTAGGATATTGTAGTAGAAAATTTTGTTGTTATAGAAAGTCCAAATTCAGTCAAATGTCATACCAGCCTTCAGATGATCAAAAAGATAAAGAAATCATCTCTCAGCTACAAACAGAGATCGAGGCTTTGAAACTTCAATTACAATCATTGAATTCAAAAACCCTTGATCCAGAGATCATGCTGAGCCGATTTTTAACAGATATGATTGATGCTGGTCGTGATGCAATTCAAATTTCAGATGAAGCTGGTCATTTCGTATATGTCAGCCAAGAAGTATCGCGTAGAACAGGTTTTAGCCAAAGCGATATGCTTAAAATGAAGGTTCAAGATTTTGAAACTAGCTTTAAGACTGAAGGTTCATGGGAAGCACATGTTCAAGAGATGAAAACCCTGAACGGTGTGATGATTGAAGGTCAAAATAAGAGAAGTGATGGTTCTTATTTCCCAGTAGAAGTCAATGTGAAATGGGTAGAATATGATGGGAAAGGCTATATCGTTGCGATTTCTAGGGATATTAGCGCAAGAAAACAAGCCCAACAAGCCCAACAAGCTGCTTATGAAGCCAAAGAAGCTTTGTCTAAAAATGAAAGACTGATCAAATCCATACTCACACACTTACCCGTGATTGTATATGCCATTAGCCCTGAAGGCAGATTCACCTTTTTGGAAGGTTCAGAACTTCATTCGCTCTTGCCGGTAGGACAACTGATCAATCAAAAAATCACCCATGAACAAGCGAGTTCATTAGAGATTGCACCTAGATTTGAGACCTTAATGAAAGGTGAAACCCTAGAGTGGAAAACCAAAATCTATGATCGCTATTTCCTTCAACGTGCCACGCCCCTAATCAAAGCACAAGACATAGAATCTGTGATTGGTGTTGCACTCGATATTACAGAACAGGTGAAATTACAAGAAGCACTTGAACTAGAACAAAATCATTTAAGCCAAAGAGTTCAAGAAAGAACAGAAGAACTCAAAAAAGCCAATGATGAACTCAAACAAGTTTCTCAAGCCAAAGATGACTTCTTGGCAAGCATGAGCCATGAACTCAGAACACCATTAAATTCCATACTTGGACAAACAGAAGCCATACTCGATGGAATCTATGGCGCTTGTAATAAAGAACAAGATTATGCTGTCAGACATATCAGTCAAAGCGGTAAACATCTACTTTCATTGATCACTGATATTTTAGATATTTCCAAGATCAGAGCTGGGGGCATGAAGCTCAATTTAAGCCTAGTAGATATAGAAACAATCTGTTCAGATATCGTCAAAACATTGAGACCCGAAATCAAACGAAAACGATTATCACTTTCGATGAGTATTGATGGTCAAGTACAATCGCTTGAAACAGATGAGAGATTATTTAGGCAAATCATGCTGAATCTCGTGGGAAATGCGATTAAATTCACTTCTGAAGGCAAAGAAATCGGGATTGAAGTCAAAGGGTATACAGAACAACAAAGATTAAGAGTGAGTATATGGGATAAAGGCATTGGAATCAAAGAAGAACATATCTCTAAACTCTTTCATCCCTTTGTACAACTCGATTCATCTCTGGCTAGAAATTATCAAGGCACGGGTTTGGGTTTATCGATTGTTAAAGCCATTATGGATCTACATCAAGGTCATGTATCAGTGGAAAGCAAATTTGGGGAAGGTAGCATTTTTCACTTAGATTTTCCTTGGAGTGCACAACAACAACAAATCAAACCAGTGAAAATTGAACCCGATTATACCCCACCCCCACCCCAAATCGCCAAAGTATTAATGGTGGAAGATTCTGAAGTGGATGGTGAAAAAATCAGGCGATATTTCAAGGAATTGGGTGCGACTGTATTTTGGGATCCCAAAGGTGATCATGTTTTAGAAGAAGCCATACAAATCAAACCCGATGTGATTATCTTGGATCTTTATCTACCAGAGACCAGCGGTTGGGAACTCTTGCAAATTCTCAAGCAAAATCCTCAAACCAAAGATATTCCAGTGATCATTTGCTCTGTTTTAGAAGAAGATTTTTCTCGGGCTGAATATAAACAGCAACTCTATCAAGCTTATTTGATGAAGCCATTTTCAAGAACAACACTGAAAACAGCTTTGGCGTATGCGACTAAAAAAGATGAAGTTGAGAAAGCGCTGATTGTAAAGCAACCCAACCAAGAGCTTGCCCCAAAAAAGCTTTTACTTGTCGATGATAACCAATCCAATATTCAACTTGTTCATGATTATCTCTTGAGAAAAGGCTATCAAATCCTGATTGCAGAAGATGGGATTCAAGCCATAGAAATGACTAAACTTCATCGCCCATCATTGATTTTAATGGATATACAAATGCCCAAGATGGATGGGATTGAAGCGACAAAGAGAATCAAAGAAAATCCTGATCTTACACATATTCCTATTTTTGCACTTACTGCTTTAGCCATGCCCGGAGATGAACAGAGATGTTTAGATGCTGGAATGGATGCCTATTTCTCTAAACCAGTGAGTCTAAAAACATTGCATCAAAAGATAGACTCTTATTTTCAAAGACTTGAAAATCAATCTGAATGAGTGATTTTCCACGCGTAACAGCGCTTATTCCATCAAGGTTATCTGCAAGTCGTTTACCTCATAAACCTCTGCTTTGTAAACATCAAATCCCCTTAATTGTTTGGGTATATCAAAGAGCTGTGCAAAGTGGGTTGTTTCATCAAGTGCTTGTTGTGGCAGAAGATCAAGAGATTGTAGATGCGGTAGCGCGATTTGGAGGACAAGCTATAAGAAGCTTAAAACCCTGTCAATCTGGAAGTCAAAGAATCGCTTATGCTTATTTGGATGAAGCAAAAGAGATCTTGGATCAAGATGTTGAATATTTGGTCAATCTACAAGGAGATGAGCCTTGTTTTGATATACAGTGGGTGAAATCTCTCATTGATACTTTGGTTCAAGCGCCCAAAACCCATAGAATTGCTACCTTGGTGACACCGATTGCGCCAGAAAATCTCAACAATCGCAATCGAGTCAAATGTGTATTCAATCATCAAAATGAAGCATTATATTTTTCAAGACAACCCATTGGCTTTCATCAGCATATCGGGATTTATGGATTCCATCGTAGTTTTATGCCTATGTTATTCAAAGAAAAAACAAGTTTGGCGATACAAGAAGATTTGGAGCAATTGACTTGGATGGAAATGGGAGAGAAGATCAAAGTGGCAAAAGTTTTGGGGACGCATTTATCGATTGATACAATAGATGATTATCATCAATGGTTAAGCAAAGATCTCTAGGGCTTGTCTGCAATAGTCTGGGTCACCAAAAGTAGTTAAATTGAGATCAAATAGGTTGGCAATGGATAAGAGTAATTCATTGTGATATGCATGATTAAATTGTAGATATCTGTTTCCTTGAAGATGTCCCCCAGCCCCCCCAGCCAAGATAAATGGCATATTTTCATGTGAATGGGTATTGCCCACAGCCAAATCACTGACCCAAAGCAATAATGTATGATCCAAGAGACTTCTACCATCCGATTCCATGATTGAATCGAGTTGTTGGAGCAGATATGCAAATTGGGTGCTATACCAAGATTGTCTTCTGATCCATTCGTTTTGCTCTGTGGTTGCACTCATACCAGAATGGGACAAAGAATGATCATCATAGGCGCTATTTAAGAAAGGGAAACTGATATTATTTGCACCACTTGACATTTGCAAAGTAGCGACTCGGGTTTGATCACAAGCAAATGATGCAGTAATCATATCCATGTGTAAACGGGTTTGGGTTTCCATTAAATTCCCATTATTGATATCCACAGAATCAATAGGAGAAGGAATGGTGCATTGTAATTGATTTTGCATCGATAATCTCAGTTCCAAATCCCTAAGCATTTGTGCATGTTGTTCTAATTTCATGCGATCAGCTTGAGAAACCTTGGATCTCAGTGCACCATATTCTTGCCAAATATGATCCAAGATCGATCTGCGTTTGAGTTGTTGTCTGATTTGTTCGCTAGAAGAAGGAATCCCTTGTTGTTGAAGGCTTCCAAACACCCGTTGATAGACATCAAAAGGGTTTTCCATAGGCGATAAAGGTTGAGCTGGACCTTGATATGAGATTCTATGTCTCACTTCATTGCCCCTTACGCGCACACCGAGTTCCAAACTGGGAAATCGGGTTTGCATTTGGTAATTTTGGGCAATGGCTTGATCCAAAGAGATTTGATTGCCCCATCCTGCCAAACTGCCATCGCCACCGATAAAATTGCCTTCTTGAAGATGATTACCAGTGAGCACACATCCCATGCCCTTTTGATGGGGTTCTCCGGGACCACGTTCAGCTGATCTGAGATCAATGCCATTGGTAAATACAACTTTATTTTTAAAGGGGACAAGGGCTGTATGGATTTGACCGAATTGTAATTCTTGATTTTGATCAAAAGTAGGAAACCAAGCGCTAGGAATTGTACCATTGGGGTGAGAGAAGATCATCAATCTCTTAGGGATTTCCATTGGGGATTGCGCTAAGAGTGAAGATAAGCCAGTAAAAGGTAATAGTAATGCACTGGTTCCTAAGCGTTTAAGTAGATCTCTACGTGTTTGCTGATTCATCTACTGTACTCCTTACTGTATTTCTAAAGCTTCATCTAAGGTAGGCCAAGGATTGATTTGGGCTTCTGGTGTGATGGCGATTCTACGAAGCATATTGGGGTGAGATACCAATTGTTTTAAGAATGCGCTAAAAGGGAGATTAGCATTGAGTTTTTGGCTCAGTGCATCAAGCATACATCGATCCATATCCATTGTTCTTCTCGATAATGCATATCTCAACCACCAATCTGATACACATTCGCTTACTGCAGGACTTTGGGAAAGTTTTAATGCCATTTCTCTAGGATTTTGAACAGGACCACCAAGGCTAGGTTCAGGTGGAGATTTGATTTCTCCGCTTTCATCGATGGCTAATCCCCCTTCCCAAAGCCTTCTGTTTGCATTTTCGTCAAAACCTTCAAAGACAAAACCCACTGAATCGATTAATCTGTGGCAACCCACACAAGCTGGTTCTGAACTATGGATTTCAAAGCGTTGTCTGGTCGTTGCATTTGGGTCTGGATCTGGGGCTTGAACCATAAGATTTGGCGGTGGGGGTGGGATTTCTTGGCAGAGTAGATGTGTTCTGACGAAAACCCCCCTTTGGACTGGAGATGTTTGATTGGGGTGTGCCAACATCGATAAAATCGCTGGTTGAGTCATTAAACCAGCTCTGTCTTCAAGAGATACTTTAAATAAGGGTTTAGAGAAACCAAGAATGGCCTGATCCATGGGAATCGTGATATTCATCCATTGGGCGAGTTCAGCTGTTAGATAGAGATCTGTGCTACTGAGGAAATCTAGGAGTGATGAACTTTGATCCAAGAGCTTAAATTTAATAAATGCTTGAATGGAGAGAAGGAGATCATTTCTTAACCCATCTTGTCCTGAAGGATAATCTGTGGCAGGTCTTTCAAGCAGAGATACTTTATCCAAACTTAACCATTTTTTATGGAAATCATTGAGCATACGATCAACTTTGGGACTGGAAATCATACGGGTGATTTGTTGTTCCAAAATCAATGGTTGTGCCAATAGCGTATCGCTGATATCGATTAATTCTTCATCTGGGATGGATGCCCATAGAATGATCGATAATTGGGTAATGAATGCTCTAGGTGAGATCAATACTTCTTGGGTTTCTGGATTGGTCAAAGAAGGGTCTTGGGATTCATCGATGATATACAAGAAATAAGGGGAATTCAGAATTGCTTCTATACCCCATTGCACGGCATTTCCCCATGATTCACCTGATTGTATGGATATTCTATAAAGTTGTACTAAGCTTTGTCTTTCTTGATCGCTGATATTCCTTCGATATGATAGTTTAGAGATGTGGGCGAGTAGATCACTTGCACATTGTTCTGCCGAATTACGCTCGGATTCTTCGATCATATCGCTATTTTGGTAATCAATGGCACAGATATTTAAAGAATGAAAGCCCCTTGTTTTTAGGGATTGTGCGATGGTTTGAGCCATATTTTGATACGCTTCAATCAGGATGGGGGTTGCTTGATGGGCATCAGAACCATCAAAACCGATTGCAGTGCTTTCAGCTGGTAGAGAACTCGCGAGTCTTAACCCCAAACCAAAAAGATCTTCGATAGCATTGTCATATTCAAAACGAGTCAGTAATCGAGTCACTGATGGTGAAGCAGTGCAATTTTCTTCTACCCCACCCGTTGCACCAGCATTCATCCCAGCATTCATCCCAGCATTCATCCCAGCATTCATCCCAGCATT
>JACCDO010435707.1_pt1 | contig 11854 bp, 12 predicted proteins | sample 7446101 | NCBI WGS metagenome assembly JACCDO01 (sample SAMN15323440, study PRJNA562643) | freshwater metagenome | isolation source: river surface water | place: USA:Blue River Watershed | collected 2017-08-16 | reverse complement strand
CGTGTGGATGGCTTTCTTTCAATCCCGCTGGAGTGATTCGAATGAGTTTGCCGTTTTGTTTTAGTTCAGCAATTGTGGCAGCACCGGCGTAGCCCATTGATGCCCTTAGTCCGCCTACTAATTGATGCGCAACCGCGGCTAACTGGCCGCGGTAAGGAACCTGGCCTTCAATTCCTTCCGGAACTAATTTGTCTTCAGATAAAACATCGTCTTGGAAATATCTATCTTTTGAAAATGAACGATTTTCGCCTCGAGATTGCATTGCCCCGAGTGATCCCATTCCGCGATATTGCTTGTATTGCTTGCCGTTTACGAATACCAATTGTCCAGGCGCCTCTTCACATCCTGCTAGCAGTGAACCGAGCATGACAGTATCTGCACCAGATACGAGTGCTTTTGCAATGTCACCTGAATACTGCAAACCACCATCCCCGATTACTGGAACGCCTGCAGGTCCAGCTGCTAACGAAGCTACATAGATTGCCGTGATCTGGGGCACACCAACACCAGCAACAACACGAGTTGTGCAGATGGAGCCAGGGCCAACACCAACTTTGACAGCGTCTGCACCAGCGTCAATTAATGCTTGGGCACCTTCACGCGTTGCTACATTTCCGCCAACAACTTGCACGTTGGTGGCTGACTTCATTCGAGTAACCATCTCTAAAACGGCTTTTTGATGGCCGTGAGCTGTGTCAACAACGATGACATCCACGCCAGCTTCGACCAGAGTAAGTCCACGATCAAAAGCATCTTCACCAACACCTATGGCGGCGCCGACCATGAGTCGGCCCGCAGAATCTTTCGTAGCAAATGGATAGCGATCACTTTTTACATAATCTTTAACAGTAATTAATCCAGTTAACTTTCCAGCATCATCTACGAGTGGCAGTTTTTCAATCTTGTTAATTCGAAGTAGCGACAGTGCATCATCACCGCTCATACCTGGTCGACCTGTGATGAGTGGCATCTGTGTCATCACATCACGAACAAGTCGAGTTTTATCATCTTCAAATCGCATATCCCGATTGGTCACAATGCCGACAAGCACACCTTCTTGGTCTACTACCGGAACACCGCTGATTCGGTAGCGAGCACAAAGTCGATCAACTTCAGCCAATGTGTTATCCGGCAAACAGGTAACCGGATTTGAAACCATTCCGGCTTCACTTCGTTTAACTAAATCGACTTGCGAAGCTTGGTCTTCAATCGACAGATTGCGGTGCAGGATGCCAATGCCACCTTGGCGGGCCATGGCTATTGCCATGCGCGATTCGGTCACAGTATCCATGGCCGAGGAAATAAGCGGAATTCGAAGGGTTATTTCTCGGGTTAGCCGAGTTGTGGTGTCGACTTCACTAGGAACTACGTCGCTGGCAGCAGGGAGCAGTAAAACATCGTCATAAGTCAGGCCCAGCATGGAAAATTTGTCTGGAAGCTCCTGGTTCATAACTGCCTTTCAATTTTTACTTACCTAAGGTTACCGCTTGGTAAATGCGTAATTTACCGCGATGTGGCAGCTTGGTAATTACAGGCCGTTGGCAGAAGTTAGCAACTCTAATGTTTCGGTCAGACTGTCAGGGGTCTTAACATCTTCAGGTAACTGCACAGTCCAACCCGGACCCGCGGCAATTTTTACCAGCGGTGGGCGCTGATCTTGAAGTTGATTCCAAAGAGTTGGTTCTTCTGTTCCTCGAGTTTGTGACCAAACGACAATCGCACTTGGACCTATTTTTTTTGCAGCAGCCAATAGTGAATCAATTGGCAGTCTTGCCCCCAAAATGCGGCAACCGATTTGTTTTGTTGAAAGTGCAGCGGCTATCGCATAAATAGGAAGTGTATGAAGTTCATGAGTTGTGCAACAAAGTAGTACCGGTCGCTTATTAACTGGCTCAAAATTTGCTCCGGTAATAATCCGAAGCTGACTTTCAACAACTTCTGAGAGCAGATGCTCTACCTCGATCCCGCTGTCTGTTTCATTCCATTTTTCGCCGACGATTTGCAGTGCGGGAACAATTACATTACTCCAAGCCCACACCACGCCATTAGCCTCAATTTCATGAGCAACGATGTTTGCACAACTAGTTGAATCCAACATATTTGCAGCTCGAACTAATCCCCGAACTGTATTTTTTGGACTTGCTAGCGAAATTACGTTTTCGGAGTCGTTTGGTTCAGTGTCGTTTTCAAAAAATTCCCCAGATGCAGTTTGAGTTTCTTTGAAGTTGAGGATGTTTGTTTCAGTCGAAGTACCTTGTAATGCGATTTCTGCGGCTTTGGCTGGAAGTACCCCCTGCATAACCAATGAGCGCATTTTTTCCAGTTTGGCCAAATCAGCCGGAGAATATAAGCGGTTTTTTCCAGTGGCATGTTCGCTTGGGCCCAGACCGTAACGACGATCCCAAGTCCGCAAGGTAGCTGGTGCAACACCCAATCGGCGGGCCACTGCCGCGACCGAGAGCACAATCTGAGAGTCAGATTCTGGATTGCTCTGGCTGTGTGTCACCTCTATATCTTTGGGTATATGCAGACACTTCGCATTTCGAAAAAACCGCTAAAATCAAGGGTTTTGCCTTTTACCCCCCAGGTACTTGAACAATGTATGACGCGATTCTATGATGAGGGTATGGCTGATGTTTCATTACTACCTGGTCCAAATTCAGACTTTTGGGACTGGCAACTACATTCCGCTTGCCGGGGATTAGATTCAGCAAACTTCTACCATCCAGACGGTGAACGCGGTCCAGCTCGGGAGAACCGCATTGCTCGAGCAAAAGCAATCTGTGCAACTTGTCCTGTATTAACCCAGTGTCGTGAGCACGCGATTAAGACTCGCGAAACCTACGGTGTGTGGGGCGGACTAAGCGAAGAAGAACGTCAACAAATCTTCGAGATGCTAGATCGCAAGAAGCGAATGATCTCATAACTAAAAAAGATTAAGGCCCCTTAAATGTAGCTGAGGGGCCTTATTTTTTTGTCTATGGTTTGACTACTACTTTGATCGCTTCGCCACCGAGCACTAGATCAATAGCATCTTGAACTCGATCAAGTGAAACGGTGTGCGTTAGTAAATCGGAAACTTTTACTCTTCCTGAAGCCATAAGTTCTAATGCACGCTGATTGTGGTCTGGAGTTGATCCGTTTGCTCCCGCAAGAATTAATTCCTTGTAATGAACTAAATTCGAATCAATAGTTACCATTGGCTTGTCTTTTGGTAGACCCCCGAAGAAACTTATCCGACCTCCAGGCCGACACATTCTCACAGCTTGCTCTTGAGCCTGGCCAGCTGGTGCTGCGGTAATAATCACACTTGGACCTGGACTTGGAATGACTTTTTGAACTGCATCCTCAATGTCAGTTGTGGACATGTCGATAATTTCGTCAGGTTTAACTACATCTGCAGATAATTTCAAACGATGGGAATTAACGTCAGCCAAAGTTACATGCACTGCACCTAGTGCTCTGGCTAACCGAACATGCATACAACCTATTGGTCCTGCGCCCATGACTAATACAACGTCACCTGGGCCAACATTGACTAATTCTTGTGCATTGATCGCACAAGCTAGCGGCTCTGCAGCTGCAGCTTCTTCGTAACTTAAGCCGTCCGGAATTGCATTCACACCATTTACCCGAATTACCTCAGCAGGCACGATCATAAATTCAGCAAATCCACCAGCAAATTGATAACCCATAGAAAGTTGATTTATACAAATCTGCATTTTTCCTGCCTGGCAGGCCCAGCAAGTGCCACACGGAATAGCAGCAATTATTTGAACTCGTTGGCCAATTTCATATCCATTTACTGCTGAGCCAATTTCAACAATTTCTCCAGCAATTTCATGGCCAATTACCTGAGGTGGAGTAAGCCGTTGGTGTCCGTGATTGAAGATTTTTGCATCGGTACCGCAGGTTGCACAGGCATGTACTTTTATTAAAAGTTCATCCGCTTTGGGACTTGGCTTTTCGATTTCAATAACTTCAAGATCTTTAGGTCCTCGGTATAAAGCGGCCTTCATCATTAATTAAATGCTTTCTCTACTAGTTCGATAATTTCTTGTGGATCTTTTGTATTAAACAAAATGTCTTTTCGTTTTTTGTCCATTAGTATTTCTGCAATTACTCCAAGCGTATCAACATGATCATCATTTGCTGAGGCAATGCCAATTGCAAGCAATACCGGGTCACCTGCCCAATCAATCTCTTTCTCAAATCTCAAAAAAACTAACTGAGCAAAATTTACATATTTTCTAGAAACATCCGTACCATGCGGTATCGCAGTTGATTCACCGATAAATGAGGACATTAATAATTCACGTTCCCACATTGCATCTATGTAAGGTTGCTCAATCGCACCGCAATGTAAAAGTGTTTGTCCGCACAGGCGCACAGCCTCCTCGCGTGAGGAGGCTGTGCTATTCAGTAGGATTCCTTGTGCCGTGAGTGCAGGAGCACTAGTCATCAGACAAAGTGCCCTTGGATTCCACCGCCTGAACTATCGACATAATTTTTGGATCGCCCAAAAACATATCGAAGGCAACGACTACCGTGTCGGGGACAGCTTGCTTTGCTCTGGCGTGCAACCCGCGGTGACAAAGCACCACATCTGGCTTTTCGCTCGCCAATTGATTAACCGGGCTATGAGTTACCTCAACACCATGATTTTTCAATTGTTTAGCTAACTGTTTAGCAACCATCACACTCGAACCCATACCCGCTTCGCATGCGACGACCACTCTTTTAATTTCTGATCCCGACACGGTACTCATTGTTCTTTAGCCCTTCATTGCCCGAGATGCGGCCTGAGCGTCGGCTAGGTCGCCCATATCTTCAGCATGTTTTTGTGTCTTGAGTAGGAAGGAACAAGCAACAAATGAAACTGCCGTTGATACTGCGATGGCTAATAGGACTTTTAGTTGGTCACCCGGAGGAGTAACTGCCATGTAGGCAAATACTGAACCTGGTGATGGTGTAGCCACAAGACCGTTATCGAGCGCGATGTTTGTGAACACACCAGCCATGCCGCCAAGAATTACACCAAGAAGAGTTCTTGGCTTCATCAAAACGTATGGGAAATAAACTTCGTGGATACCACCAAGGAAGTGGATGATCGAAACGCTTGGAATCGATCCGCGAAGTAACTTAGGACCAGCAACCCAGAATGCAAGAAGCAAACCAAGACCTGGACCAGGATTTGTCTCAAGCATGAAGAGAATCGACTTGCCAGTTTCTTCAGCTTGAATCGCACCCAGTGGTGCAAGTACACCGTGGTTAATTGCGTTGTTTAGGAAGAGCACCTTGGCCGGTTCGACAACAATCTGTGCCAATGGCAATAAGTTGTTGTCCACCAAAGTTTGTACGGCGCTACCAGCAACATCGGAAATCGCCTTTACGACTGGCCCGATGGCTTTGAAACCAAGAATGGCCATACCGGTACCAGCAATACCAAGCGAGAAGTTGCTGACTAGCATTTCAAATCCAACTGGGGTCTTTGGATCTAAATAACCGTCAATCTTCTTAATTACCCATGCAGCCAGTGGACCCATAATCATTGCACCCAAGAACATTGGGATGTCAGTACCAACAATTACACCCATGGTTGAAACAGCACCCATTACGCCACCGCGGTGACCATGGACCATTCGACCGCCTGTGTAAGCGATTAGTAATGGCAAGAGGTTGAGAATCATTGGACCAACCATCTTGGATAGTTCTTCGTTAGGAATCCATCCAGTTGGAATGAACAATGCAGTAACAAGACCCCATGCAATGAAGGCACCAATATTCGGTATGACCATACCGGCTAAGTTGCCGCCGAGTTTTTGAACTGCCGCGCGCCAGCCGGTGTAGCCACCAGCGCCCGATGAAATGAAGTTACTCATTCAGTTTTTCCTCATCTTTTTTTATTGTTACCGCTCCAGAACAACCAGCTGGCTTTTTCTGATTCGGAACCTTCAATACGGCGTATTGAAGAAACTTATTTTCTCGCTAAGCGAGCATCACCTCGACACCTTGCGCCACAAAACCTTCAACAAAGTTTTCCGGAGCATCTATGTCAGTAATGATGCGATCTAAATCGCTACCATCTGAAAAGACAGAAGGAAAAATAGATTCACATTTTGTACTGTCAGCAAGCACAACTTTTTCTTGAGAATTTTTAATCATTGCTTGTTTTACAGCTGCTTCTTCAGGATCGCTTGTAGTTAATCCTGCCTTTAGTGAAATTCCATTTGCACCCAAGAAAACAACTTGTGCTTGAAATGTTGCAATGTCAGAAATAGTTCTTGAACCAAGTGCACTTAATGTTGTTGACCTTAATCTGCCACTTAGTAAATGAACTGGAGTGCTACTCTCAGCAACTAAGTTGCCAAGTGGGATGCTATTTGTGATTACTAAAAGTCTCGGTCGATCAATCAAGAACTCAGCTAACATTTCAGTTGTCGTTCCACCATCGACAAAGATTGCGCCTTCGCTAGGAATCTGTGCCGATGCAACCGAGGCAATACGACGTTTGGCATCAATGTTTGTAGAACGGCGTTCACGTAAATTGAATTCGTGTGGAATACGATCGACCGCAATTGCTCCACCGTGAACTCGGCGAACCATCCCCGATTTCTGCAAAATATCTAAATCTCGGCGGACGGTCTCAATCGCAACATTTAATCGATTGGCGGCATCAGTGGCATCGATACGTCCCTCGCTGCGGGACCATTCCACTAATTGAATCCTGCGTTCTTCTGCCAGCATCGTGTCGCTTTCTGCCCGAAATTGCCTGATTATGTTGGAGATTAGCAGTAATGTGACTCATGTCACTGGGATTCAGGCAAATAGTCACATTTGTTATGTTTTTGTTATTTTGACCGAGACCGGTTTAAAAGTCACCGAAATTAATGGTTTTTTCGGTCAAAGCTCGGCAATTGCGGCTAACAAATGGCTCATATGCTGAATTACCGGGACTTCAAATGCCTGAAGTTTATCCTCCGAGACCAAGCCGCCGCTAAATGCAATCGCTTTCATTCCTGCATTGCGGGCTGCTTCTAAACCCGCTGGGCTGTCTTCTACTACCAGGCAATTTTCTGGAGTTACCCCAAAAGTGTTTGCTGCGAGCAAGAAGAGGTCCGGTGCAGGTTTTCCATAATTTACTTGCTCGGCACTAAAAATTTTTCCTTCAAAATTCGGAAGTAACCCCGTGGAACCTAAAGTGAACTGCATTTTTTCGATCGGACCTGAGGATGCTACGCAATATTCATAGGGAATTTCTTGAAGGACTTGATGTACACCAGCAATTGGAGTTAACTCGGTTTCGAAACGACTTAAATATTTTTCATTGAGTTGACTGCTCCAATCGGCAGGCAACTTTATTTTTAGATGATTTTCGACTTCAGTTTGAAAATACTTATTACTTCGACCAACAAATCTCTCAATAACTTCAGATGTTTCAATGTCCCAACCAAGTTCACTTAATACCTCTTGATCAACTTGGATTGCTATTCGCTCAGAATCAACTAGAACTCCATCACAATCAAATATCACAAGTTCTATCGACACAGTTTATTTTTTCAGTTTTACAAAGTGGTTGTCTAGCAGAAAACAAAAATACCCAGCAATTTGTGGCTGGGTATTTTTTTGAAAGTTAGTGCGTATCAACAAATGCTTTGCATTTCCTGAACATGACTCTGCCCATTAGTCACACACACTTTAGTGAGTATCAAGAAATGCAAAGCATTTCTTGAATATGGCTCTGCCCATGGGACATACTCATTAATTCGAAGAATTAATGAGTATGTCCAGCATGCTTATGGCCGTGGCCGTGGCCATGATCATCCTGCTCTACTTCTTTCTTTTCAACTACGAGTGCTTCGGTTGTTAGTAACATGCCAGCAATTGAGGCTGCATTTTCTAATGCGCTGCGAGTAACTTTCACTGGGTCAATTACACCTTGAGCAATAAGATCGCCATATTCTCCGGTTGCTGCATTTAGGCCTTTGCTTACGCCAAGTTCGCGAACTTTATCGACTACAACGTAACCTTCCATGCCAGCGTTTTCGGCAATCCAACGCAAAGGTTCAATAACTCCGCGACGAACAATTTGCACGCCAACAGCCTGATCGCCGGTTAAGCCCAAATTGTCCTTCAGTACTTCTGAGGCATGAATTACTGCAGATCCGCCACCGGCAACAATACCTTCGTCAATCGCAGCACGAGTGGCTGAAACTGCATCTTCGATCCGGTGTTTCTTTTCCTTAAGTTCAACTTCAGTATGTGCACCAACTTTGATTACACAGACTCCGCCAGATAACTTAGCTAGACGCTCAGAGAGCTTTTCCTTATCCCAATCTGAGTCAGAATTTTCGATTTCGCGCTTAATCTGAGCAACTCGATCGTTAACTGCGTTCTTGTCTCCTGCACCATCAACGATTGTGGTGTTATCTTTCGAAACAACAACGCGACGAGCAGTACCAAGAACTTCTAGCCCTACTTGATCTAACTTCAGGCCAATATCTGCAGAAATAACTTGGGCGCCAGTCAGGATTGCAATGTCTTCCAAAATGGCTTTGCGACGATCGCCAAATGCTGGTGCCTTGATTGCCACGCTAGAGAATGTTCCGCGAATGCGGTTAACGACCAAAGTTGAAAGTGCTTCACCTTCTACATCTTCAGCGATAATGACTAGAGCTTTACCGGATTGTGAAACTTTTTCCAGAATTGGCAGTAACTCAGCCACACTTGAAATCTTGCCTTGAGTAAGAAGTAGGTAAGGATTTTCTAGTACAGCTTCCATGCGATCTGAATCTGTGACGAAGTAAGGCGAGATGTAGCCCTTGTCGAACTGCATACCTTCGGTGAACTCAAGTTCCATTGCGGTCGTACTTGATTCCTCGACCGAGATAACGCCATCTTTGCCAACTTTGTCGAAAGCGTCAGCAATTAAATCACCAATGGCCTTGTCGCGTGAACTGATCGCAGCTACCTGAGAAATCTCAGCTTTTCCATTTACTGGACGAGCTTGGTTTAGTAATTCAGCAGTCACTGCTTTAACGGCCGCATCGATACCGCGTTTAAGTTCCACTGGCGCGCCGCCGGCAGCCACAACTTTTAAACCTTCGCGAACTAGAGCTTGAGCTAGAACTGTTGCAGTTGTAGTTCCATCACCAGCGATGTCGTTAGTTTTAGTAGCAACTTCTTTAGCTAACTGGGCACCTAAATTTTCGTAAGAATCTTCAAGTTCAATTTCTTTAGCAATAGTTACACCGTCATTGGTGATTGTTGGGGCACCCCAAGACTTACTAATAACTACGTTGCGACCTTTTGGTCCTAAAGTTACTTTCACAGCGTCTGCTAGTGCATTTACTCCACGCTCTAATGCGCGACGAGCATCTTCATCAAAATTAACGATCTTTGCCATTGAATTTTCTTTTCTTGTTTAGTTGGGAATTAAATAGCGCCCCGAAAATCGAGGCGCTATCTGAATTTATTTTTCGCCGTTTATGCGGTTAAAAAACGTCTAGCGACTATTTTTCAACAACAGCAAGGATGTCGCGAGCACCTAGTAATAAGTACTCTTGACCTGCGTACTTAACTTCAGTACCGCCGTACTTTGAGTAGATCACTACGTCGCCGACTTTAACGTCTAGCGGAATACGCTTTTCGCCGTCTTCATCGAAACGACCTGGGCCTACAGCGATTACTTTGCCTTCTTGTGGTTTTTCTTTAGCAGTATCTGGAATAACCAAACCTGATGCGGTGGTCTGTTCTGCTTCTAAGGATTGAACGAGGACGCGATCCTCAAGTGGCTTAATGTTGACCGACACGGCCTGTCTCCTGTTATTAATCGACTAAATTCCTACGAACCAACTGGTTAGTTGGTTAGCACCCAGACCTTTAGAGTGCTAATCCAAATCTAAGAGTTCTTTGGCACTCGGGCAAATCGAGTGCCAATTTAAGGTCGAATAAAGTCCAAAATCTCTTGGATTTCGCCAGGGCCAAACCAAGTTAAGGCTAATTCTTGAGGGTCTTGGCCCGCCAAAATAGCGTCTAAATTCGATCGATCGTCAGTGAAATAGGCCAATATTTGCTGGGTGGCAAATTCGGGTACCTGGACTTGCGCCTTACTTGGGTCAATTTCGGTAGCTGGTAAATCTGCCACAATCACCACTCGTCGGCCATTTTCCAGACTTGCCAAGGCTGCCAGCATTAATAGCTCATGTTCAAGTACTTCTGGATCTTGCTCTGATTGTCCTTTGATCCATTCAGGTAAAAGGGCAAATCCAACCCGACCAGACAAAGTTGCTACTGGGCTCGAGAGTGACTCAAGATCGGCAACGTTGCCAGGCAAATAAACTCTCACCTATTTATTCTGACGGGTCTATTGCCCAGGGTCGGTGTGGACACGAAAGGCAAAAGTGTCAGTATTTATACATGGATGCAATCACCTCAGTACCAGCCCCAATTAATGAAAAAGTTTTGAATTATGAGCCAGGTTCGCCTGAGCGTGCTGCTCTAGATGCAGCCTTAAAGGAAACTATCGCCAGCACACCTGAATTAACTAACGTCATTGGCGGTGTTCATCGAATGGCTAGCGGTGACAAGTTTGAGGTGCGCTCACCGCACGATCGAGCACAAGTATTGGGAATCAGTGCAAACTCAACTCGCGAAGATGCCCAAGCTGCAATTAAGGCAGCAAAGGCTGCTGCATCAGGGTGGCGAGATTTACCATTTGATGAGCGTGCAGCAGTAATTTTGCGAGCTGCTGATTTACTTGCTGGACCTTGGCGTTACAAAATTCTTGCTTCAACTAACTGGGGTCAATCTAAAAATGCATTCCAAGCCGAGATCGATGCAGCCTGTGAGCTAATCGACTTCTGGCGATTTAATGTCCATTTCGCGCGACAAATTTTGCAAGAACAACCAATTTCATCACCGGGTGTTTGGAATCGCAGCGACTACCGACCGCTTGAGGGTTTTGTTTATGCGATAACTCCATTTAATTTCACCGCGATTGCTGGCAACTTGCCTACAGCTCCAGCCTTGATGGGTAACACAGTTGTTTGGAAGCCAGCACCTACGCAAATGCATTCTGCTTACCTATTAATGCAGTTACTCGAAGCAGCTGGATTACCCCCAGGAGTAATCAACTTAGTTGCCGGTGACGGTATTGCAGTTTCAGAAGTTGCATTAGCAGATCCAGATTTAGCCGGAATTCATTTCACCGGATCAACCGGAGTCTTCCAACATCTTTGGAAGACAGTTGGAACAAACATTGCAAATTACCGAAGTTACCCACGGTTAGTTGGCGAAACTGGTGGCAAGGACTTTGTCTTTGCACATCCATCTGCCGATCCAGCGATCCTTGAAACTGCCCTAATTCGTGGTGCCTTTGAATACCAAGGCCAAAAATGTTCGGCGGCATCTCGGGCTTATGTTCCGCGCAGTGTCTGGGAAAAAATGGGCGATCATTTCTTAAATGAAGTTGAAAATATCAAGCAGGGTCATGCAAGCGACCACACAAACTTCATGACCGCAGTTATCGATGAAAAAGCGTTTGATCGAGTTAGTGGAGCAATTGATCGAGCACGTGCTGAAAAATCAATCAAAGTTGCTGCCGGAGGAACATACGACAAGAGCGATGGTTTCTTCATTCGACCAACTGTTTTACTTGGCGATGATCCAACTACTGAATTTTTCACCACGGAATACTTCGGTCCAGTACTTGCAATCTATGTTTACGAAGATGCAAAGTGGCGTGAAGTCATGCAACAGATGGAAGGGATCGCGCAATACGCCTTAACTGGTGCAGTCATTGCCCAGGACCGTACTGCGATAACTGAGATCATGCATGCCCTTCGTTTTGCGG
>JACCDO012409377.1_pt1 | contig 11855 bp, 5 predicted proteins | sample 7446101 | NCBI WGS metagenome assembly JACCDO01 (sample SAMN15323440, study PRJNA562643) | freshwater metagenome | isolation source: river surface water | place: USA:Blue River Watershed | collected 2017-08-16 | reverse complement strand
TTAGTTTGTTTGTTTCGTGCTGAACATCACTTTCAAGATGATTCAGTGCACGCTCCATATACAAATCACCTTCAATTTTCGATTTTTGGATAAGTGACTCGACAAAGTGATCATACTTTGCTCGCAATGCAGACTGACAAAGCTGATTTATTCGCGCATCTTCAGTTCGCTCTTCTGCAACTGCTTGCTGGATAGCAAGCAATTGCTGCTTGTACATTTCATGAAGCATAGTTTCAGATGATGCTGACGAACTCATGACTTAACCTTCAACTTTAAACGTTAAAACAAATAAATCTTATGCGAGGGCAAATTAAGTTCGTCAGAGATGAGCGTGTCAGAAGTACTCTTTGAATATATACCGTCCGTCCGACAGTGTTGACGACCGTCGAAGACAGGTCGCTCTGAGGATTTCATAATTTTCTACTAGAAAGGTAAGACTTGTTATTAATGCTCTTGGCACAAAAACTTTCCCAATTTATGAATTCAAGAATAGGGATGATAAAGTAGAGTCGCTTTTTAGTTAACCATCTCATTACTTAAACTTTCCCCCACCTTTTATTGACGACACTGGTACATTCGATCGTACAGCTTTCGCAACGTCTACAAGAATCATGTCATCTCTTACCACATTCACCGAAGATCCATTCCAATCAAAGTTGGTCACTCGTCCTTCAGGCTCTGACCTCATGAACATTTTCAATACGAATTGGCCAATGGGTTTCACGGACCCCTTGTCATCGTTGTTGACACCTTACATGGGTAGTATGATGCAGCAGTTCCGCCAACCCATGCAGTTTTTACAGCAACAGACCCAAGCCCTGTCTCCTATTCTTTCTGCCGACATCGTCGAGCGAGATGATGAATTTGTTGTGATTTGTGATTTGCCTGGCGTTAAAAGCGAAGATCTTTCAGTCGAAGTGACGGACAACAAATTAATCATACGTGGCCACAACGAAAGTGTGCGCGAGTCGACTTCTGATATTATGCACCGTAAAGAGAGGGTCGAAGGAAAGGTGTCTCGTACAATTTTCCTGCCAGAGGGTGCCAATTCTCACGAGGCAACGACCTGCTTGAAGAACGGTGTTCTTAGTGTCACTTTCCCCAAACTCCGCCAAACAAACCCTAGAATTCGCAAACTAGTAATAAGCACAGACCAGGAAGAAGCAAAGCAAGCGAAAGTTTCGGAAAAGAAATCACGCTCAACATAAAGCGAATACTGAAGTCTGCTTTCTAGTCGCGTTTGGTGCGACTACATTCAGCAAATAATAATTAGCATACGATTTAGTTCTTAAAACGTAAAAAGCTACAAAATATTCACCCTAAACAAATATTGTCACATGTAACAAATACCAATGCAGTTCTGACTACACAGACCCAAGCCCTGTCTCCGATTCTTTCTGCTGACGTTGTCGAGCGATGATAATCTAAATTGCGAGCGCTATGCTCTTAAATTAGCTTTAGAGGATGGCTTCTTTGGAACTTCTTCTGGTGCTGCCGTTGGCTCATTTGCGACCTCTCGCTGAAGTGGCACCACCTCGTCCTGCGCAAGCCTGTCGAAATCTTCGGGGATAATTACAACTTTCGGATTTAGAACAGGTGCGTCTCCTTCAGGAGCGCCGATAGCAGCATCTTGAGAGGGCAATATAACCTCACCAACTTGCTGTCCATGCACATCTTCGGATTGCTCCTCAATCGCATATTCAACCACCAATCCCCATTCACGCGGATAATGCGTCCTCTCTCTCGCACGCTGTACCAACATAGCTCTTCTCGTCACCACTTTAGATTCACATTCAAAACGTAAATGGTCTTGTAAATGATGCGCTTGCATCTTTTTCTCACAATCCACATGCGGACAGTCAATGACGCGATGCAAACATTGCGACTTGTCGTGCAATTCTTTGTCTCGTACTCGCACAGGCAAAGAACACAATGGACACGGTTTTAAAGCCTTCTGCTGTTGATTGTGCGTGACCAATTTACGGAGTTTAGTCAGATACACGCACGTCTGTTCCTCATGTTCATCGCGATCAGCTTCAAGAAAGCGTTCTGAACAAAAAGGTGCATAGCGACAGGGCATCAGACGCTTTGTGCACAAGAACTGCACATGAAAACGCAAATCTTTCTTGAGGATAAAGTCTTCGCAACCCAAGGTACAGTTGATTTGACGTTGCAAAAGGCGACCCTTCTTAGCCATAGCCAGCTGCCGCAACTCCACTTGGCACAAGCTCGTCTGCGAAAACGCAGGAACTGGCAACTGTCTAATTTCACCGGGTTTAAGAGGAGGATTCCACGGAAGGGGGCATTCCTCCGCATTTTCACAAGACCAATACCTGCCAACTTTTAAATTGCTTGCACTCGATCCAGTACCAGGACGGAATACATACTTTGTACTTTGGGATAGCTTTAGAATAGATTGCACCGTTGCGTTCATCTGGACCAAACTTTCGTGGTCTGGATCATAGGATTCGATACTTAAGCTGCGCTGGAGTAGAACTGGAGCTCGGTGCTCGGACACGTCTGCCAATTTGTCCTCTTCCTCTGGGCCTTCTTCAAAGGTCCACCACGCCACGAGGCCTTTGGAAGTCAAGTCATAGTCCGCTCTCAGCGGCTCTTGTGAGCCTTCCAAATTCAACAGTACATTCATCGTACCCTTCATCTCTAAGGCACTACGAGGCTTAGTCCAAATGCGCGTATCTAATAAGCAACCGGAGAAGCCTGTCAAGCTTGTGGCGCCAGCAAGACATGTCATTGGCAACGGAAACGCGCAATCTTTGAGCTGGCTGACTAGCATTCCATCCATTACAAATGTGACCCGATTATTAGGTTCGTTATTCGCAACAAAAGCAATATGGACCCATTTTTCTCGTGGGACTGCTTTTCCAAATGAAAAACGCTCTGCACCACCAAGCACAGTATCCGCACACACTATACCACACTCACCACCGCCTTGGTTGTCGAACCATACAGGTGGTTTGTATTTTTTATCTTTCTTTTTAGCGGGAAGATAATCATCATATTCCCCTGGATAGGACATGTCCAAACAAATTTTGTTATGAGCTCCACGACGATTGGCATTATCAGAGAACATTATAACATCTCGACCGGCAGCAGCTTTGGCAGCATCGATAAGTCGAGGTACCAGTTTTTCCCGGAGCTCACGCTTTCTTTCTCTTTCATCTTTTAACCGCTGACGCTCAATATCTTCAGGTGTTCTGGTGTCTACTTCAAGTTCTGCAGCTTCATCGGCTTCCGCTCGCAGTTGTCCTTCCAATTCTTTTTTGCCTTTATTACGCTTCATTTCTCGTCGAAGTTTTTCTTTCTCTTTTCTTTTCCGTATTTCCTCTTCTTCTCTACGCGCGGCTTCTTTGGCTATCTTTTCAGCCGCTCGGCGCTCAGCTTCTACAGTGTTTATTGAGGCTAATGAGTTTGTTTCCGTTGATGCAACGGAGCTGTCATCATCTACCGGTCGGTCATTTTTCAAAATTCCGCCTAAAATTCGCAATCGATGCAAATTTTCTAAATCGACTTCCAAAAGCCCAGTAAGAATCTCCAGCAACGAGTACCAGTCATTCCATGGCATAATTGTCTTTTGGGCTGCCGCTGTTAAGATACCGACTCCTGCCTCACCCCTGTCATCAACTTTTAATGCGCTCTGGAGCAGCAGTGCGGGTGGCGGTGGAATCGCGACAAGAGGTTCAATCAGCTCGATTTGCGCCATATGCTCTTTGCTACGCACTCCATCACTCTCGTCTTTAACTTCACTACGCTGCTGTTCTTGACGTGTGAGCTCAGCCTTCTTAAGCTTGAATTTGGTAACGTTTGTAGCATGCTCTTTCTCGGTTGCTTCTGCAGCGGGATCTATTTGCAATCGTAGCATCACTGCTAAAGCACTAATACCGTAAGATCCAGTCGGTGGCTTCCACTCAGGCACCTGCTGGTCTGCAGTTGACCCTGTCCTCTGCAAAGCGGACGAAGGACGAGAGTTCTCCCGTGACGATGGACGAGACTCCGGCTTCGGCGCTAATCGCTCTTCCTTAGGTACCTCATGCCCCGGTGGGTACCTTTTCAAGCACATAAGCTCGCGAGATAACTCTTTGCCTTTTTGCGTATCAGCCTTTTCTCGAACGAGCTCAGCATTTGGTCCGAGAAATTCTGTCATCGCGCGCCGCGCTGACATCAATGCACAACCGAGTTCCGTTCCACGTCTTGTGCTAATTACTGCAGCATCTTCGAAAGCTTCCACAATATCTGCCAATATGCCCATTAGTTCCTCTCGTGCTTGTAAGGCTAAAGATCGATCACCAACCAGTTCTTTGTATTTGTCCATTTGTGCCTTCCAGGCGTATTCCAATGAAAATGCGTCATAAAATTGTGGGATCATTTCCAAAGCATTGCGTAAGTGTTGTTTTACCGCCTCTCGTGCAGAGATACGATACACCCAGAACTCAATAGTCCACGGGCACTGAATATCGTCTTCTTGAACACCTACGTACGATCCATCCCCACTCATATATAGGGTGTAGCGGACCTTCGCGACACCGTCCACCTCTTCGTGTCGGGCCCGATCTTTCTCGCGGACTAGTACCTGACATCCTTTGGAAGCATTTTTGCATGGTACCTTTCGATTCACACACTCTTGTAGCTCATGTTTGGCTAAATGTTTCACTTCACATGAAGTGCCGCAACCGATACATTTCACTAAAACACAACGCGCTGCAGCACGTGCGATGAGTTGGTTTTTGAACTTCTCAACAAGACACTGACTCTTCAAGTGATCACTAATAGCACGAAATGGCACTTGCACAGCGCAACCACCATGGTAGTTAGGACAATATACTAACCGGAGGGCACATTCCGCAAGTTTGTGATGAGGCATTACACTGAACTCGATAAAATTTCCACAAGCATCACAAGGCCCGCTGGAAATCTCTCGCTCTACGGGCGGTTGCACAGGCTTGATCGGAGACGAGCTGTTAAAAGACATATCATCCCTTATAAACTCATCCTTCACTGGCGCCTTCTTGGCCTCCACGTAGACTAACGCAGCCTCATGTGCCAATCGAATCGTTTCCGCTTCTTTTTCCTTGCGTAATCGTGCCACTTCGACTAACTTTTTTCGCCGCTTTGCGGCAAGGCATTCAGTAGCTAGATGCATTTTTAAGTGTTCAGCGGGAAAGACCGCATTGCAGTCATGCTCACTGCAGGCCACCTCGTTGTTCCTACATTCCTCGGCCATGTGTCGACGCAATGACCCCAACGAGAGCTCCAGATAGCATTTCGGACAGTAGCTCATCTGTGGCTTATTAAACCCTCCTGCTAGCGTATCAGCGGAGTCTACTAATGGAGCCATCGTTACGGACTTCTTCTTAAGTGTTGACATGACAGGTTTCTTCCCAGAGGATGGATCAATGGAAAGCTTGCTCAGAGAGACTGAGGCAGACATCGAGGTTATACTCGTATTTTTAGGGGGTGCATGGCGCGATCTGGATGTGCTTTGTTTTGTTTCACTGACACTGGTATCTGCAACATCAGGTCGATCATTTTGAGATGCAGTGCCTACCTTGCCCTTGCTGCTAACTTTACTTATGATTTTGTCTACTTCAATCAGTTTACTTATTAGATGTCTAGCTCTCGACACATTTTCATCTGAAGAATCATCAGTCAAAGATCGATCCATTCTCCTATACGAAAGTCACTTAAAATTTGGGCAAATTGACGGGCTTCGTGAGGTAGGGGGTCAAGCGAGGAGAACCTTATCAGACTAATATACAGCCATAATCCTTAATCTCGCTATTGCTATATGTTAAATATGCAATTTGCCAGTGAGCTCCATTTCCTAGTTCGTTTCTTTGAGTCTGAAATGCTTCAATCGTTGTGGGAACTCGTTACCACATTATAGTAATGCCCGAATGCGCGACGCGCTCGTCAGCACATTAGTACACTTGCGTGTCAGCACAGACAGATAGATTGACAGCATAATTTCATTTCCTAATGGGAAACGCAGGTTCTGGTCTTCCGTACAATGAAGGGGAGAAATTAGAATATGCATCACATTGGCAGCTTAGTGAAGGAACGAAGCGTTCAAATGAAGCTGAAAAAGTTTGCATACTAAAGTTTGACAAAACGCAAAAAGAGAAGCTGACTCTAGCTATGCGAAACTTTCAAAAGATGCGGACGTTAAAGCATCCAGGATGTCTTGCATATATCGATGGCGTAGATCTTGACGCTGCTCTTGTGATTGTCACCGAGCCATGTGTCAGCCTGGAAGGATGGATCAAAGCGAAGATAGCCGAGAGAGATGATAAGACGCTAAGTAGATCCAATGCAGAGTTCAATGAGGCCATAGTACAAGAAATTACGTGGGGCATCAAATGTATCTTAAATTCGTTGCACTTTCTGCACGGTGCAAACATGGCGCACGGGTATCTCGCTCTACACGCTATTTTCGTCACGCCCAATGGTGATTGGAAGCTCGGATCTTTTGATATTACATGTAATTTAAGCGTTCCAGAAGATGAGGCGTTCTTCAAACGACACAACGCCTACCTGAGTCAGCCCTTTTTGTCTCCTGAGCGTAACAACATTGACCGTGGCGATATTATTTTCCGTTCGAGTTTTGGCGTCGTCGATATTTTCTCATTAGCTAAATGTATCGATGCTATATATGCCAAGTTTCAGATGCCTGTGCCAATGAGCTACAACAAGTATGTTGAAAAGATGTTGTCAGCAGATTTCCGAAAGAGACCCAATGCCAAACAACTCATGACATGTCAACTGTTCGCCACAGATTACATAAAGCTTCTAGATAGTCTCGGTGAAAATGCTTTATCGTCACTTGCAGACGCAGCAAAAACGATCAGCGATGTCACTACCCACATTTCTGCTATTCCTCCTTTTCTGTGTGTACACAAAGTGCTGCCGACGGTAACTGTGGCCCTGACCATGAGCATTCGCGATTTTCAGCTACGAGACTCACGCGAAGCATGTAGGCACACCGTAGGTTTAGCTCTAAACCTTCTCGCTTCGATGGTCGAACAGAAAAAGATTTCAGAGAAGCAATATGTTGACAAGTGTTTACAAGGACAAGTCCAACTCTGGACGATGAGCGACCGTTCTGTGCGCACAGCGTTGCTGCGCACTTCACGGGTATTGATAAGTTTTACCCCAAATAAGATTGTTAATGACCATATCTTCGATCCGATGTTGGCTGGATTTGCAGACTCCAACGCTACGATGAGAGAGGAAACACTGAAGAACTTAGTACACGTCGTGGAGAAATTAGAAGGAAAGCACATGCTCGATAAACTGGTACGCTGTATAGTTAACCTACAGAATGACCAAGAACCATCTCTTCGCACGAACGCTACAATCTTTTTAGGTAAAATTGCTAATAAATTGGACGAAAACGCATGTGTCCGAGTGGTGTTCCCTGCTTTTGTGAAGTCGATGAAAGATCCGGTACTGCATTGTCGCTTGGCCGGTCTAAAGGCATCTATGGCCTGTATTAGTCTCCTTGATCTGGTCTCTTTGGTTAACAAAGTGTTACCTCAGGTGGCTATTCTAGCCATGGATGCACATCCCGAGGTGCGCGAGCTTGCTCTTTCAGTGACGCAAGCGTGTGTTGAAATGCTTCGCGAGCACCACGAGAAAATGAAATTGCAGCAGCCTTGGCAACCCGAAGTTGTTGCGCATGGGCAAGCAAATGCTCACAACCACGATCATACAGGAAGTGCAAATACAAACAAGCAGCAGACATCTCAGAGTTCCATTTCCACTATCGGTAGTTCATGGGTTGCAAGCCTGGTACCAGCCATTGCTACAATGGATATAGCCGCTCAGCAACAGCAATTAGCTGCTAATCGTGAAAAGCGTAGTGTAAGCGCCAGCAGCGCGCAATCGCAGGGCAGCATCGATAGTATTTCTCAAGTCGGCACTTCAAAATCCGGGTTCGCTTTGTCGAGTAGTGCAAACATTTCCGCGTCCACAGCAACTCGCATGAATACAACTTCAAATGATGTCAAGGGAGACGAATGGGAATCCGGCGACGAGTATGACAATTCCAATTTCCGGAAGGGTATGATGAATATTTCGAGTACAAAAGCGAAAAGTTCGAACGGGTGGGACGATGACCTCAATCTCGACGATGATCTGGACAATGGCTTTTCGGCTAAACCCTTAAAAGTTTCGACTTTGGGTATTAAAAAAGAGAAAGCCGAAAAGAATCAGACTCCGAAAAAGCTCATGACAAGCAAAGACTCCGGCTGGGATGACATGGACATGGACGCATTGAACTTTGATGACCGCAATAGCGAAACCAGTCAAAACGCTGCCCTGTCCATAAAAACTTCTGTTTCAGCAGCATCCAATAATATTAGCAATGCCAAAGCCGACAGTGCATTAAAAAGCAAGGCTGAGAAGGGTGACAAACCCCTCGTCGCCAAGTTGAGTGCGGCATCATCGGGATGGGACGACTTCGACGACCTCAATCTGGACTCTTCACCCTCTGCGCGTGCCTCCACTTCAAGATCCTCTGCATCTGCAACGGTAGATAAGAAGAAACAAGAAAAAATCCCTGTTACCAAAATTCCAGCAACTGGTTGGGATGACTTTGACGATGCGTCTGCGTCGACGATGGCCCCTTCCTCGACAGTCAAGCTGAGTGCCAACACTCCCACAAGTACCGCTGTCAATAGGAGTGGATCTGTAAACTCCAGTTCTGAAGTTAGTGCGGACCCCATCAAGAGTGTAGCAACATTAGCGGCACCTGCTGCACCCAAGGGTATGCAGATCAAGGGGCAAAAGGTGGCAGCACAGAAATTAAAGAAATCGGATGATCCTACGGAATGGGAAAACTTTTAAAAGAGATGCTTATAGGCGTTATTTTTAATTGTATGCAATGTATTATACTACTTACATACCAAATCCTGCTTATTTATCTTTGTCACCTACCCCAAAGGAGCCAAAGAAGTCATCATTCGATGAGGGCGGAGTCATTTTCTTCACAACAGACGCACCGACAGGTTTGTCTGTGACAATTGTGCGCGGCGAAACACTGCTAGTATTAATGGGCACAGCTGCAAGAGTCTTATCTTTGCCATCGAAGCTGTTATTGCTCCCACTACGTGAAGGGACTCTACCTGTGATGACGCTGTCATTGTTATCAGGATATAAGTCTCCTTGCTCGAAGTTATTACTGGATTGACTGCTTCCTCGGGACATGGACCCTCCCGTTAACGCTCCACTATTGCCCCTCGATTGATCATGACTTGAGCGTTCAAGTTTCGCAAAATCGCCGCCCCCACTACCGACACCCTGCATCTTCCCTGTACTTGACGATTGTAAGTTTTTTCTGAAGGAAAACACTCCATCGTCGTCGTTATTTGCAGTGCCACCTTTTACGCCGGACATATTCCCCGTGCTATAAGCCTTCAATTCGCGCTTGGGAAAGAGCTCTGCGTCATTATCATCATCACCTCCCTGTATCTCTTGGATAGTTTTGACCACATCCGTGGTGGCCTGAGCGGCTTTTGAAAAGAAGTCAAAAGCACTAGATTTCACATAATTCCAATTCTGACTCAAAGGATCATCTTCAGATGTGTCACCCTGACTACCAACACCGCGACTTGCTGCATTAGTTCCACTTTTATTTCCATTATTAGCGGGACCGACAGACTCCACGACATTGGAAGCAACCGAGGACACAGTCTCGGACAGGGATGCTAGCGATGATCCCATCCACGACCAAGTATCATCAAGGGCCTTGGCGGCATCCCCTTTAAGTTTGGTCGCGGACTGCTCTGTTAGACCCAGACTACTTAGGGATAACGTGGGCAATGCGAAACCATCATCGTCGTTATGTTGCCCAGGGCGGTAACTGGGGTCGCTTCCGATGCCCTGAGCATTGCGACAGACATCAGTATCGCGTTATTCAATACATGGAATAGAGAGTGTAAATATGGTCAGTCATAGACAATCGTTATGCGCGTATGAGAAAAAAACACAATTTTCGCTTACGTACCTGCATAGCACTGCCACCACCTAGCCCTGTGCTTTTGCCAAACTTTTGTCTTAGCCTTTCTTGTGCCTCTTCGCGCTGTCGGTTCTGACGCTTGACATAAGCTTCCTCTGATTCTCCATTGACGGGCTCAACGCCAGTGTTGTTGGTAAAGCTACTGCTAGGTTGTTGATGGATGACAGGTAACTGAGTTGGAAGGGGTCTACCCAAAATCTCTGCTTCTAATCGTTCTTTATATAGTGCTGCTGCCGAAGAGTTGTACTTTGCATTGATGTTTGTGGAACCACCCTCCTTCGCTAGAGCTTTGTACTGTGCAAGAAAGTTGTTGCACTTTTCATTTCCAGAAGTGCGCATAGTTCTTATTTGTTCTTGGGTCCAACTATCCATTGTTACAGAACGGACAAAACTAATGTGCACACCCAGGGAACGGTGCTTGCCACTGCATTCCAGGCACATGAATATCCCGAATGTGACCGATGCCCATTGAGGACTTCTTGCTTGACAATCGACGCAAAAATTGTTACCTGGGATTGCTCGAAGCTCTAGCTCTGTTTTCTTCTCTAGGCATAACGACATTTCTTACTTAAGAGTCGTAATGTAGGAAGTCCTAAACAGAAAATATTTTCTGAAGTTAGAATTTTTATAGGGACAAATCGATGACGGGAAGTTGTTCATCGGACCATTGTCTTTGAGTTGGCAAGTTGACACTCGCTGAATAGGAACAAAGACGAAAACTAGAAGCGTCCGAAGTGTATTTATTGATTTCGTTTGTCACTATTATCAAATTGACAATCTAGTACACCACCTTTCGAACATTTGTGACAACGTTGTCGGATTAGCCAACTTATACAATGCCGACTTTGCCAGGAGTCTTTAATATTGACAGTGATACATCGACACCACAAAGCCGAGATGCATACTACAGCGCAATATTTACATTGCTATTTTTTCTTTGTGCTTACATGGTATGGCATTACGCAGAAAAAGGATTTCCTTATGTGTCGTACCTTACCCTAACTATGGGTTATTATGTGTCGTTCGGTATAATTTTGCTGGTGCCTATAGATATGGCATGTATCATCTTCGATCGACGCACCACATCCGTTGGTAGCGATCCTATTTACGACGCCAACATCGAATCGTTATCTGCTGCCTATAGTTTTTTCTTTAATGTCATCATTGTATTCGGATTTACGCTAGTCTTCGAAGAGTATTACAACACTGATGGCTATTTCACAGTACTTTCAAGGCTATGGAGTGCGTTGACACGCATGATTTATGATACTATCGTTATGGTTGTGGCTGGTGTGATAATTTTAATCATCCTTATCAAGAAAAATGTAGTCCAAAATAGCAGTACCGCTGCGTTACAGCTCACCGCAGTAATTGTTACCAACACTCTTTATGAATCATTCCTTATGTTTTTATTAGGTTATGGATTGGTTGAATTTCCTCGCAATATTTGGAGGGAGGCAGACATTGAACATAATCTGAAGCAAACACAACAGAAAGCGGCCTCTGATTTTAAAGATATAGGCGACGCACATTTCAACATTTCAGTTCAAGTCGCAAATGCTGTGAAAACTAAGCACGTCATCAGCGAAAGTGGAGATGCGCCTGAACTAACCGCGGCCATGGACATCATTCTCGCGGAGTGCCCACCTGACATCCGTGCCTATCGCGTAGGCGATGCGGCAGTTGATAAAAAAGGCAAAGTCACGTTAAGTACCCTTGGTAAATTGCGCACCGATCTGAAAACGCACGTGTCCCAGTATCGCATGGCCCAGGCCAAAGTGGAGAGCACGAAGCTTAATGCGTACGCCTATGAGGACCTGCT